>ENA-OQHP01000108-OQHP01000108.1-human-gut-metagenome-genome-assembly--contig:-NODE-108-length-26553-cov-3.593923_pt1 | contig 26553 bp, 29 predicted proteins | sample MGYA00242563_ERZ504717 | MGnify/ENA primary metagenome ERZ504717 (study PRJEB26092, sample SAMD00036212) | human gut metagenome | host: Homo sapiens | study: EMG produced TPA metagenomics assembly of... | reverse complement strand
CCATCCGCCGGCGCGGACAAGGGTTGAGCGGCCACTTCAATACGACTTATTCACAAGGACATTCCGCCAACGCCAACGAATATATGGCATTAAATTATCGCACCGGCGGTCTGGATCTCTTTGTAAAGGGATATATGGCACAGCAAAACTCGTATGGAAAAACCACAAATATGAACCGCATCAAGGGTTCCGCCATTTGGCAAACCAACAAAAATGATGTGCAGACCCATAAGAGCCAACGTTTTTCCGGTGAGCTGGGATTCAATTATGAACCGGATGAACACCATTCTTTCGGTCTGCGCTATATGCCCGAAACCGGAATAGGGAATGCAGACAGAAATTCATCCGGTAAAACCGTCACCAGACGTAACGATGAAGAAACCGACCGGATAAACTTTACTACAGCAGAACAAATACATACAGGTTGGGATCACGCGGCAAACGCTACTACGCAGGAGAACTGGGCAAATGGAATATTGACTTCAACGCCGATTACCTGTTCAAACGCTCGCATTCCGACCAGAACGCCATGAATAATGACGATGCAACCGTGCAAGCAGACAGTCGCATGCGCAGCTCCCTCTATGCCGCCAAGCTGGTAGTCAGTGCCCCTTTATGGAACGGACGTTTTTCATTCGGTACGGAAGAAACTTTTACCAACCGCCATGATATCTTTACCCAAAACGGTTTCTCTGCCGATGCCGACGACCACATCAAACAATCCGTATATGCCGCATTTGCTGACTATTCAAGATCCATCCGCCATTGGAAACTGAATATGGGAATACGTTATGAACATCAACAAACAGATTATTATGAAAAAGGGATAAGGATAGATGCACAAAGCCCTACCTATAATGATATTATTCCTGTATTGGCCGCCAGTTGGTCACACAATGGCAAAAGTTTCAGCCTCTCTTACCGGTTACGTAAAAATAACCCCGATTATAGCCTATTGACCAATTCCATCCGCTATCGCAGCAAATATGAGTATTCTCAAGGAAACCCTTTGCTGAAAACCCAAAAGACGCATCGCTTTTCGGCCGGCGCCTCTTGGAATTGGCTCTATTTCTCAGCCTATTTCAGCCGTATTCTCAATATGTATACCAATATAATTATGCCCTACAAGGAAGATACACATCCGGGCGTCCTCTTATTTGCCACACAGACCATTCCTACAACCCATAATTACGGCATTAGTTTCAACGCCTCTCCCAAACTGGGGTGTTGGGAACCACAACTCAATGTGAATATGGCTTTTTGGACATGAATGCGAATAAAATAGGAATCACCGAACACCGGAACCAACCCCGTTTCTATATCAGTCTGGACAACAACTTCAACCTTCCCAAAGGCTGGTTCTTCAATATAGAAGGATATCTCTCCACCGCTTCCCGGCAAGGATTTTTTGTAACGCGCACGGAAGGACAAATCAATGCACGCCTTTCCAAATCCTTTTTAAAAGAGACACTCACCATAACATTCACCGCCAATGATATTCTTAGAACAGGGTATTTCCATTTTGATTTATACGGCATAGATGCCTATATGGAAAATCGGATTTACCGGGATTTCCAACGCTTCGGCCTCCAGGTATCCTATAAATTCAATGCAACCAAGAGCAAATATAAAGGAACCGGAGCCGGACAAAGCGAAAAGAATCGTCTGTAACCCCAGCGGAGAAAAGGAAATTTCCGTACCTTTGTTCACGGAAGACAAGGAAACATGCAGATTTTATTCAGGAGAAGAAACCATAAAGAAGAGCACTTCGAACGACTGTTCGCAGAAATGTACCCACGCCTCGTCCGCTTTGCTACCACCCTGATGAGCAATACGGAAGAAGCCAAGGACATAGTAAGCGAAACCATGGAACAAGCCTGGAAGGAGTTCGACCAACTAAAGGAAAACACCCGTAGCGCCTGGCTCTATGCCACCGTGCGTAACGGATGCCTCAACCGCTTGAAGCATTTGAATGTGGAACAGCAACACATCGACCGCCTCACCGAAGCCACCCGTGCGGAAATGAATCAGGGTTACCGCGCACACGAGGCACTGTTGCAGCAAGCGGAAAACATAGCCCGCAGTTTGCCCGAACCGACTTGTACCATCTTACGAAGCTGCTATTGGGAGAAAAAAACATATCAACAGGTAGCCGACGAATTGGGAATCAGCCCCGACACCGTGAAAAAACATATATCAAAAGCATTGCGGACTCTGCGCGAAGCGATACTGAAAAAGGAGGATAAACAATGAAAAAGGAGTTTTCAACAAATGACCACATCCATCCGGACAACGGAAAGAATCCCCATAACCAAGACTCCCCCAAAAACGGAACTTGGAATGACCATCAATTGGAACAACTCTTTGGTGAAGCATTGGGGGATATTCCCACCGCAGACGGAAACCCGGAAAGCCTGGCAGACATTCATCCGTCGTCACCGTATCAGACACCATCTATCCGACGGATAACGATACCAGGTATAGCCGCCGCTGTCATCGCCTTGGTACTTGTATTCCAGCCTTTACTGCAACCTGAGCCGCAGGAAGTGGAAGTCTTCACTTCACTGGAAGTTCCTGAGGAAATTACTTTTCGGGAAGAAGGGAAAAGGATAATTGTAAGCACCCCGCCCGCTACCATTACCTCCGTTCAATTAAGCGACGGAAGCAAGGTATTGCTCAGCGCAAACAGCCGTCTGGAGTATCTAAAGGAGTTTACAGATACCATTCGCAGTGTCAAACTAAGCGGAGAGGCCCGTTTTGAAGTAGCCAAAGACGCTTCCCGCCCCTTTATAGTATGCACCGAGCAACTACAAACACGAGTACTGGGAACGGTGTTCGATGTGAAAGCCTATCCCCGTTACTCGCCGGATGTCATCCTCTATCAAGGACGAGTGAATGTAAGTCATACCAAGCGCAATCAAAGTAAGGAAATGCACCCGGGGGAACAAATATCCTTGGATAAACAAGGAAAACTCCAATTGAAAAGAGTTGATACGGAGAAGAGAAAAGGATGGGCGGAGAATGAATTTCTTTTGACAATACCGACTTGAGGCAAGTCATGCAAGATATAGGTTCATGGTATAACATCAGCATCGTATTCCGTTCACGTCCGTTACTGGACGAACGCATCTATTTCCATATCAACCGCCAACTCCCGGTGAATACCGTACTGGACGCCTTGAATGATTTGAAAATCGCACAGTTCACCATGAAAGAAGGAAAAATAATAGTGGAACCACCACAAGACAAGAAACGATAACATCAATGGGAGTTCAATAAACAAGCCTGTATTTTCACCTGGAGATTAACATATCAGCGTTCTTTTCATCTTCAGGTGAGAACCATTCGGTTTATCCCCCTGTGCTAAAGAACTGACAGCACTATCTCTCTTTCCAGTTCCCTCGTGTGAAATCGGGAATCTCCACCGGTACACTGCCCTGTCGCACGGAGCGCTCGCTCAGTTCCGTAATGCAAGACCATTCGGCAGCGTCATACACATCCTGATCCAACGGCAAACCGTTCCTCAAACAATGAATAAGCCGGTAGTCCATGATATAATTCATCTCATTCGGCATATTCTTCCGCCGCGCCTCCTCGCCGATAACTGCCGTAAAAGGATGTTTATACTGCTCCATCATCCGCTCAAACTGCTCACCGGACAAAGGTTCCTTGCCATATTCATCGAGCAGAAGACAGGGAACAGGATATTTCTGCATGAATCCCTTCGTGCCGCACACCGTCTGATGGCGGCTGTACGGGCGAGGAGTGGTCACATCATATTGCAACAAGATAGTTCTTCCTTTGCGGTATGAATCAGCGTGGTATTCACATCCCCCATCTCATAACTCTGCGCCGCTTCTTCGGAGGATGCGCCAAACACCTGTCCGGCATAAGCAGACAGACCGGCCTGACGCGAGGACATGGAAACCAGATATTCCATACGGTCTCCCCGATGAATATTCATCCATTGGCAGACAGGACCCAAGCCGTGAGTAGGATAAGGATTCCCCGTATGCTGCTGGCTGTAAAGCTTTATCCAGTGATTGTGATACCCACCCGCCTTTTCGTCTGCAAAATAATGCTTGCGCAAGTCATGGATGTATGCTCCCTCGCATGAGTAATTTCGCCCAACACCCCCTGCTGCACCATGTTCAATGTAGTCAGGGCAAATGCATCGTAACAACAGTTCTCCAGCATCATGCAGTGACGGCGGGTTTCTTCGGCTGTATCCACCAAACGCCAGCAATCGGCCACACTCATGGCGGCAGGAACCTCCAACGCCACGTGACGCCCCTGCTGCAAGGCATAAACGGCAATATCAGTATGAGTCAGCCAGTCCGTACAAATATAAATGAGGTCTATCTCCTTGCATTCGCACATCTTGCGCCACATCCCTTCTTCCGAATAGTTCTCGGCTTCGGGACGGCCGAACTCCCGTAAGATATGCTCTGCACGCTCTATATTCTCTTTCCGCAAATCACAAAGCGCTTTCACCTCAATGCCTTCCAGGTGCATATATCTCTCAAGTGCAAGAATGCCCCTGTTTCCTAATCCGACAAAACCGATCCGAACTACGGGGATGGCAGGGCAGGTTAAATTAAGTACGTTGGGTCGTTTCATGGACTGCTTTATTTTTCCGGCAAAGATAAAGAGAAAAATCGAGAGGCGGAGGACTGCCTGTGAATAATTTGCCGGTATACCGGTCTGATATCTTTCCGTATCGGAACCTAACCTCTTTCAACAGCAAACATAAGCCTTTTTCTCCATACAACTAAGGTCTTTATTCCTATTATCTTCTATAGTCTTCCGGTGCAGACCGTACAGTCCACTGTAGCAGACCGTACAGTCCATTACGGCAGACCGTACAGTCCATTACGGCAGACTCTACAGTCTGCAATGGACTGTAGAAGGTTTCAGTATAAAAGCCCTTAATCATCCGGAAGAAAACGCTTAGCCAAAGAGAAGACAGCACTTAAAAGCCGCTTTATAACCAGACAGTTCCCTTTCCCGGAAAAAGACAAAGAGGATGTGTCCGGACCGAAGTGACAGCCACAGGACACATCCTCTGTTTTCGAATGAGAACAGTACAAACGGTGCTTAAATAATAGAAGTACGTTTGGTAAATTCTATAATTTCGGGAATATAACCGAATGCCAGACCGGTCACCGTGTCGGCACAACCATAATAAACGGCCACCCGTCCCGTTGCCGGATCATGCAAAGCCGCACAAGGGAAGCATACATTGGGCACATCACCCATGCATTCGTAAGGTTCACGCGGAGAGATAAGATAAGGTCCCGAACGGAATTTCACCTTCCAGGGCTCGTCCAAGTCAAGCAATGCCGATCCAAAGGCATAGACATAACCGTTGCAGGAGCGAAGCACACCGTGATAGAACAGCAACCAGCCCTCACTGGTTTCGATGGGAATGGGGCCGGCGCCAATCTTCAGGCACTGCCATGCACTTACTTCAAAAGGCGCGGGTGACATGACGTGACGATGGTGTCCCCAAAACTCCAAGTCGGGCGACTCGCTATAATAAATATCTCCGAAAGGAGTATGCCCGTTGTCACTGGGACGGCTCAACATGGCAAACTTACCATTGATCTTGCGGGGAAACAGCACGCCATTACGGTTGAAAGGCAGGAAAGCATTCTCCACCTGATGGAATGTCTTGAAATCCGTAGTCCATGCCACGCCGATGGTGGGCTGGCCCTTATATCCGTTACACCAGGTCACATAGTAACGGTCGTCGATAAAGCAGACACGCGGGTCATAACCGTACACCCATTCACCAATCTCAGGAATATCACACTGGAACTGCAACTTCTCCGGATTGATGTCCCAATGAACGGCGTCCTTGCTGAATCCCACATGGAGCGCCATCCGGCGGTTTGTATCATCACAACGGAACACTCCGGCATACCCTTCGCCGAAAGGTACTACCGCACTATTGAATATACTATTGGATGTAGGCAGCAAATCACGGGGAATGATGGGATTCGCGCTACATCTCCACATTACATTTTTACAACCTTCGGGACGTTCCTCCCACGGCATACCGGGCAACGGATTGCCCGCAATCTTCAATTCACTCATATTCTCTTTTTTGTTAGGTTAATAGTTTTTCTCTATTTCTTGTCTTCGTGCGTGAAGGGTACAAACCAAGTCATCAGGAATGCCGGAATGGCAGCCACCAGCACAAAGATGAAAAACAGTTTATAGCCCAGCCAGTCGCTGACATATCCGGACATCATACCGGGCAACATGACACCCAGGTTCATGATACCCGATGCAAAAGCATAATGCGCCATCTGATGAGGCCGGCAGCCACCTGTTGCATCATGAACAAGGTAAGCCCCACAAAGCCGAAGCCATATCCGAAATACTCCAGCACAATGGCTCCGCCGATAAGAGGCGCACTCTGCGGTTGGAAAATGGCAAGCAGCGTGTAAGCCATAAAAGGCAGATTGAATACACAACACAAGGAGAACAAAGTCTTTTTCAATCCACGTGCGGAAATATAATATCCGCCCAGCAATGAACCGAGTACGAAAGCTGCCGCTCCGAAGGTTCCGTAATAAATGCCAATCTCCTGTTCTGTCAATCCCAAACCGCCCACATCACGACCGGCTTTCAGGAACAAAGGTACAATTTTCATCACAAACCCTTCGGCAAAACGATATAAAATAATAAAGCAGATGTAATAAACGATATGCTTTTTAGTAAAGAAGTTCCGGATGACATTCCATAACTCGGCCATACTCTGCGAAAAAGAGGTGACCGAATGGGCATGCTTGCCCGAAGGTAGCATACGGGTATGATAAAGTCCCAAAGCGAACATCACTCCTCCGAGGACAATCATAATGACCGTCCAGGAATAGAGTACCGCATCTTCGGCAGGACCTTCGTATTCATCTTTCAAGAAACCGGCCAGATAGACCAGCAGACCTGTACCGATAATCTTGCTACGTTATAAAAAGCACCTTGCCAACCTATATACTTAGCCTGTTCCTGTGCATTCAACTCGTCCATATATACCCCGTCACAGGCCACATCGTGCGTTGCCCCGCTAAAGGCGACAATGGCGAACAAGGCGATAGTGATTGCAAAAAAGGACGGAAGATGAAGCGACAAGGCAATCAACCCGAAAGTGACTCCCGACACCATCTGGGTGAGGACGACAAAGAATTTCTTGGTACGGTACATCTCCAGCAACGGACTCCAAAGGGGTTTCAATGTCCAGGGAAGCATGATAAGGGAAGTCCAGAAGGCTATCTTTGCATCGCTTACTCCCAAGCCTTTGTACATAAGTACGGCTACCATATTCAATACGACAAAAGGGAGCCCCATACCGAAATAAGCGGTGGGAACCCAAAAAATAGGACTACGGCGTCTGGCCGGAGTTGGGGTTTCGGTTGTTTTCATTTATATCTAAGTATTAAGGTTGTTGAATTCGGCTATAACCGAAGATAACTTCATCCCCTTTCAGAAGGAGATGAAGTTACCTTTCGGAATCTATAAACGCAATAGGACGAAGCATTTGGTAAATCAGTCAGTTATAGGAATAAAGCTCACCGCCTGCCCGCCGCCTTTTGCCATGACTACAGACAAGGTATCGGCTGCTGTCACCTCTTTGTCCTTAATCTGATACGAAGTAGGATTCGTTTTCCAGTCGGCATCTTCTCCATCAGCATAAATCACGGCATGGTATTTTTTATCTTTCTCCAGGAAATCCAATGGAATGGTGAGTGTACGCGACTCTTCATTCGTGGTGGCTCCCAGGAAATATTTATCTTTCGCTTTCCGCACCACAGCTACAAACTCTCCCGGTTCGCCCTGCAAGGCTTCGGACCAGTCACAGTCCGCATCAAAATCCCGGAAGAACTGGAAGGCAGGATGCCCTTCATAGTTCTCAATCATATCCGAAGCCATCTGCAACGGAGAATAAATGACAACCCAATTGGCTATCTGCTTTGCCAAGGTGGTATTCACACGGCTGTTTCCTTTATCCAAGTCATTCCACTTCTTGCGGCGTGGGGAATTGCGTGTCTTTTCATAAAGAATATCAAAGTACCCGGTGTATAATCCATCGGACCGCCCAGCAAGCGGGTAAACGGCAATAACTCGTGATGTTCGGGGGGATTACCTTCACTCCATCCGTTCCACTCCATGCCGCGGGCGCCTTCGCGCGTCATCATATTGGGGTAAGTACGACGAATTCCTGTATCTTTGATAGGTTCGTGGGCATTAACGGTTGCATGATAACCGGCGGCAGTCTGCACCACCTTGCGGTAATGGCGTACATTGAACTGTCCATGATGGCTGTGACGCCCGGCAGTCCTCCGGCATAACCGGTCTTCACGCTGTGCACTCCCAGGTCTGCATACCATTTGTAAGCATTGTCCAGCTGGCGTTCGTAATTAAAGATATTGCCACCCGTTTCGTGGTGACCGATTATTTCAATCCCTTTCTCCTTGGCATAACGTGCCACCTCTGCCATATCGAAATCGGCATAAGGCTTGGTATAGTCAAAAGTCTGCATACCGCCCCAACTTTCCCAGCCTTCATTCCAGCCCTCGAACATCACCGCTTCTATGTTATTGGCAGCAGCAAAATCTATATATCGTTTGGCATTAGCGGTGGTAGCGCCGTGGCGTTCATCCATCGTCCACGTTTCAACCCCCAGATGCATTCCCCACCAGATACCTACGTATTTCATAGGACGTATCCAGCTCAAATCACCCTCCAGCGCACAAGGTTCATTCAGATTCAGTATCAGGCCGGAGTTTATCAGACCTACCGCTTGGGGAGCTATCTGGATACTGCGCCACGGAGTAACGAAAGTTCCTCCGGCAAAACGGGCTTTTACCCCATCGGCCAGGAGGCCAGTTCCGATTTGAAGTGACAACCTTCGGTATGCTTCAAAGTCATTTCGGGGAAATCGGTCAAAGCCGCTTCGTGAATACTGGCATATACCCCGTTATCTGTTTTGAAAGTCATCGGGGTGTTGGCATTATCCACCTTGCTGACGGGCAGGGTACGATACAGCAACTCGTAGGTTTCAAAACTGGCGGGAATAGACCATGACTTGCCATCCTGCGCCAGATTGAATGAAGTGAGCTCGTCCATCACGAACACACTGTCCACTTGGGGTACTTGATATTCATAACGAAAGCCCAGACCGTCTCGAACACGCGGAAACGGAGGGTCAGCCGTGTATTCGCCGGATCTTTCAAGCGCACAGCCATCTCGTTATAATGGTTCCGGATAGATTTATTCTCCCCCCAAGGCTGGGTCCAGGTTTCATTCTTTGTGGTAAACTCAGTATTTTCTATCTGAAAATCTTTGGAGAGATTGAGCCCGTCACGACCTTCAAAGCCCATAACAGAAGGAGTGATGAACGGTTTTCCTCCTACAGAAACTCCATAGGTCATCGCTCCTGCCTCATTCAGGTTGAATACTAATTTTATATTGCCATCCGGCGATGTTAATTCCGTGGGACGGGAACATCCGCAAAACACAACTAACAAAAATAATACATAGTAACTGTATGTCTTCATACTATTAAATTGGATTAATGATACAAATATAGAACAATTAAGTAAGGTATCACACTTATCGAAGGAGGAAAATTATTTTAAATGGGAGAAGATTACATATAATGAGAAGTATCAACAGAATAAAATAACAAACGCCGATAAAGCCCTTTTAAAGACTCTACCGGCGTAAGTTCACCTATTTAAAAAATCAGAATTCCAAGTCAGCCAACTGAGGATTATGGTCGGAAAGTAAAGCTTCCGGTACTTCAGCCGGTATTTCACAACTCTTCACCAGAACTTGCGGAGTAACAAAGATGAAATCAATCTTTTCACAATCCTCGGCCGGGATACGGGCAAAATCATGAAAAGTATAATCAACGCCGGTCACACGGGCAGCCGTCTTATAAGCATCCTTCATCACAAACTCGTTGGTGGTGATTGTTTCGTATGCATCGCTCGCATCGGTCACATTAAAGTCGCCCGTAACCACTGCGGGACGTTCGCCTACGATCTCTTTTATCTTACGGATAATGAGCAATGCGCTTTGACGGCGGGCCTCTTCACCCACATGGTCAAAATGAGTATTGACAGCCATGAATATCTTTCCGGTAGCCTTGTCCTTAAATTTTGCCCAAGTGGCGATACGGACACAAACCGCATCCCATCCCATCATTCCTACGCTATCGGGATTTTCGGCCAACCAGAAGTATTGGAGTCCAACACCTCATATTTGTCCTTACGATAGAAAAGCGGCGCATATTCACCTGCTGTCTTCCCGTCATCACGTCCCACACCGATACCATCGTATTCGGGCAAGCCTGCGCGAAGATCTTGAAACTGGTTATGCAAGACTTCCTGCATACCGACAATATCCAGCTCATGGTCCTTAATAAACTGGCACACACGGTCTTTCCGATATTGCCAATTGTTCAAACTGTCCTGCGGATTGTCGTAACGGATATTGAAAGTAGCCCAACGAACGTCGGTCTTCTTCTCTTCCGCACAGCCGCCCAATAACAGGACGGCTGCCAATAAAAATAGAATTTGCTTCATTTTGTTTCTTTTTATGTTCCCTAGGATACAAAGATAGCAATTTCTAGCGGAAATTATTCGGAGTATGCCACTGACCTCTATCATTCATCGTATCGGCCACATCCCACCATACACGGCTACCCTGGTTCACATTGCCCGGTTTATTGGGGTTACGGGACTCGCTGTTAGGATAGTTGATGCGTTTGATAAGCTTGCCGGACGCCACTTCTCCATTGGAATTGTTTCCATTGACCGGAGCCAGCAGATAACGCGGATAGTCGGTACGGCGCACTTCCGCCCATCCCTCATTTCCATTCGGGAAAACGGCAATCCACTTCTGAGTAATAATCTGTTCCAACTGTTCTTCCTTGCTACCACCGGTAAATGCTTTTACGCCATCCAGATGACTGATGTATTCATTGGCCTTGTCCGCATCAATTTCATAATAATCCATAGATGCCTTGATACCTTTCAAATAAAGGGCTTCGGCTGTTTCATCCACCAATGACGGCCAGCGCAATGCCGCTTCCGCTTTCAGGAACAAGCTTTCAGCATAACCCATCCAGACAATTTCACGAGCCAGATTCCACCAATAATCCTTGTTCATGGCATCAGATGACAGAATACAGCGGTTGGCAGAATATCTGTTCAGATAAGAACCGCCTACATTGGTTTCTCCATTCATCACTCCGTTGAAATCTTTCTTCAGATTCTCTGTAGGAAGCGGACTGGTAGTCAACGAATCAAACGGAGTAGGACGGAACCATAAAACTTCACAACGAGGGTCGAGATAACAGTTCTCAGAATTCTCATTGAAAGTAACGGCATCGGCTGCCGCACCTTCTTTCAAAGCCTGATTCTTATAAGCCCGTTCCATTTCTTTCGACAATACAGCATTGCCGGTCCAACTGAACAACAACGCGTAGATATTTTCATTACCGCCGGCGATATACTGACGTTTCGGAGTCTGCTTCATATTGTCATCCTGACTTTGCATCAAACCGGCAGGATCTGTCAAAGCCGCCTTTGCCTGAGTCTGGGCCAAAGCCGGGTCTACATTGGATACACGCAAAGCAAGGCGCAAACGCAGTGTATTGGCAAAACGACGCCATTTGTCCACATCACCCCCATAACATTTGTCATTGTCACCTAAATCATACTGACTGACAGCAGGAAGATTTTCCTGATGCAACTCTGTTATTGCCTGATCCAACAGCTGGAAAAGGATATTATAAACTTCCTTTTGAGGTGTATAGGTCACATTTTCTTCCGGTGGCATGGCTCCCTTCACATAGTAGGCTACAGGAATATCTCCGTAAGTGTCCGTCTGCATGGACAACAAGAAAGCATAATAAATACGGGTGATATAGAATGCCGTATGGTAATAATCCTTATTGCAGAAATAGAATGTCTTGACCAACTGGCTGTATTCCGAAGTGCTGCGGTCATCATAGAAATGCTTCCAGCGGCTGGCCGACCATCCATCCGTATAAGATAGGTAGGCGCCTGATTCACAAAGCCGCTGACATTGTTTCCCCAATAACCGGCATAGATATCATGAGTCAGATTGGTTGTTGTCTGATAATCATTGTAAGGACCTTCGTAGGTGAAGTTGGCAAAAATACTTCCGATAGCACCTTCCATCCCTTTCAAACTTGCCATGGCATGTTCCGTCAAGTATAATCAATATCTATACCGTCGGCCGATACATTCTCCACAGTCGGGTCGTAAATCGGTGCGTAAGGATTTGTATTCAATTCCTCAAAATCATGGCATCCGGCCAAAGCCAGCAACGAACATAAGGCTACGGATTTATATAATTTGATTTTCATAATCAGTTTTTCCTTTTAATTAATTAGAAACCTAAGTTGATAGAAATACCGAAAGTACGTGTAAACGGCAACGATGCATAGTCAATGGCTTGTGAGAACATCGTAGTGTCATAGCCACCTTCGGGGCTTGTACCGGTGTGTGCTTCATCAGATAGCACAAGTTACGTGCAACAAATGAAACATTCAGCGAGTTGACAGGAGTCTTCTTCAGCATAGATGAGGGGAATGAATAGCCGATTGACAATTCTTTCAGCTTAATGAAAGAAGCATCGTAGATGAAATCCTCAGCCTGCAATGCACCATAGTATTCTGAAGCGGACACCTGTTTTGTATTCACCTCGCCTGACTCTGTCACACCGGGAAATACCATCATATAGTTGTTTTCCTCACCACGGTTCAAGGTACGTTTAGCCAAACCGTTTCCGGTAGCCAGCATCTCGGAATAAGAGAAGATATCACCACCGAATTTCATATCAAACAGTGCGGACAGTGTAATCCCCTTATAAGTAAAGGTAGGAGATACAGACATGGTCAGCTTTGGCTGGATATTACCGATAGGTTTGTTCACATATTCGGACTCATTGGTCACAGTCATGGGCAACCCATTCTCATTTACGATAATATCACCGTTTTCATTGCGCTTATAAAGCGATGTAGCATAAATCTCGCCTAATTTGTGTCCGGCGCGTGTACCTACTTTTACAGGGAAGTTTCCGTCACCGTTAAAGAACATATAGTTCACATTTTCTTCCGGAGCCAGTTCTTTCACCTTCGATACGTTGTGAGCCATATTCACATTCAAGTCAAAAGCGAAATCCTTTGTTTCTACCAGAGTGGAATACAACATCAGTTCCACGCCTTGATTGGTTACCATACCTGCATTTACCCATTGTCCTCCACTCCAGGGAGCTGCTGCGGGTACTTTCATAATCTGGTTCTTTGTCTTGCTGTAATAATAAGTAAAATCAAATCCCAGGCGATTGTTCAAGAACTTCATATCCAGACCCGCTTCGTAAGAAGTCGCGATTTCAGGCTTCAACTGGTCGTTCATCTTCACATTGTCTTTGGTCGGGGTCAATACACCATTATCGAATTTGAAAGAGTAGGTATTGTATAACTGATAAGGGCTTGTATCCTTACCTACCTGTGCGGCAGACAGACGTGCTTGGCAAATGTCACCCAGCTTGGCAACGGTTTGTCGATAGAGCGCAAGAAGTCCGACACTACGAAACTGAGGTTGGCAGACGGATAGAAGAAAGAATTGTTACCTGACGGAAGAGTGGATGACCAGTCGTTACGGGCTGTCAAATCCAAAGACAGATATTCCTTCCACGCCATCTGTACAGAGCCGAACACCGAGTTCATGGCACGCTTGTAGCCATCCTCACTACCGGTTCTCAACAAATTGGCCGCATTCAGCATCCAGTTACCTTTGTCCACCATATTACCTACGCCCACGCCCAAAGTTTCCGAACGCTGGTACATAAAGTTACCACCGACATTGAAGCCCAGACGGAAGTTATCAGTCAACTGACGGTCACCCATCAAAATGACTTCAGCATTTGACTCGAAGAAGTTTTCTTCACTACGGTCCATTGAATCATTCGTAATCATGGAAGTATTGGCTTCTCCATTGATACCATCCCCGCATTGGTGCTTTGCACTCTGGTACGGTAGTAGTCAAAAGCGTATTTGGCAGATAGATGCAGCCAATCAGTGAAATTGATTTTCATGCTATAATATCCGAAAGCACGCCAGCGTTCATCCGAATTCTGACGCTGATGCAATACATAATAAGGATTACGGATACTGGCAGTAGGCCCTGTCCAATTCACATGCGCATGAGTTTCATCAGAATATTGTTTCAAGTCATCCAGACGGACGTTGTTAGGGATTCTCATCAACTGGGAAATAGCACCGTAATCTCCATACAGTGGACGGTTATCGGCTTTTGTACGTGAAAGAGAAATTTTTCCGTCCATAGACACCCATTTGTTCAATTCCGTTCCTGCATTCAGATCGGCATTCACACGGCTCAAACTTTCAGTGGGGAATACACCGTCATTGTCGGAGTATCCGAAAGAAGTACGAAAATGTGATTTCTCTGTACCGTTGCTGATAGAGACGTTATGCGTATGCGAGAAACCGGTATCAAAATAATCTTTCAACTTATCCCCATAGTTAGAGTAAGCGTACGTTTCTCCGTTCCAAGCCTCTTTCATGCTTCCATCCAATACCGGGCCCCAGCTTCCGCTATCCGTTTTGTCATACACCGCAGTCTTGGCATCTTTTGTATCAATATGTCCTTGTCCGTAACGGCGTTGCATATCCAATGTCTCGCCGATAGCTGTCCAAGTGAAATTACCACTATAACGGATTCCGAAACCATCCTTCTTACTACCTTTCTTTGTCGTAATCAAGATAACGCCATTACCTGCACGTGAACCGTAAAGAGCAGCCGCATTCGGACCCTTCAAAACAGAAATACTCTCGATATCATCCGGATTAATGTCCATGGAAGCGCTACCACGGTCCACACCATCATAGCGGGATGCGCTTGAAGTGCTAGTGTCGCTGAAAGGAACGCCATCCACAATCCACAACGGCTGGTTATTGTCTGTCAGAGAAGAGTTTCCACGGATGGTAATCTTCGTAGAGCCGCCCAGACCGGTAGCCGAGGTATTCATCTGAAGGCCTGCCACCTTGCCCTGCAAGGCACTGGTTACCGAGGGGTCACCTGTCTTGTTCAGTTCATCGCTCTTCAGTTCCTGAACCGCATAACCCAACATTTTCTTCTCACGTTTGATCCCCAAAGCGGTTACCACCACTTCGCCAATCTGCTGTGTATCTTCCTGCATGGTTACATTCAGTACATTCTTGCCATCGGGCTTCAATGTTTCCGAACGGTAACCAATGTATGAGAACACAATCTCACCATTTCCGGGAACGGACAAAGAATAGTTACCTTCAAAGTCTGTAATCGTACCGGCTGTGGGATTTCCTTTCACTTGTACGTTTACACCAATCAAGGCTTCGCCTGTCGCATCAACCACTGTTCCGGTCACTGTATGTTCCTGTCCTGTCTGTTGAGGTGTCTGAGGCTCTCCGGATGCTGAAAGATAGACAATGTTATCCTCTATCTTATACGTAATTCCTTTGCCTTGCAAAGCCGCATCAAGTACAGACTGTAATGAACCGTTCTTCACATCAATGGCATTCACCGGCATTTCAGCAGCTTGTCATCATAGAAAACTGATAGTTAGACTGTGATTTAATGTTCTTGATCACTGCTCCAAGCGTTGTCTTGGGAGTTGAAAGAACGATTTGCGCGCGGGTCCATTGTATGGGTGCAGCCACAAACAAAAGAATCAAAAGCGCCCTGAGTAATTTGGGCTTTCTCATTAATTGATTGCCTTTCATAATTTATAAATTCGTTAACACTGACTTGTTTTTCTCCAGTGAAGGGGTTCTCATTCCCCTTTCGAGAATAAAAACAGGCAGCTAAAAGAAAACACTTACTCCATCTTGTTCTTTTTTCTAAATTTTCCAGAAAAAAGCAGAGGAAAGGCAAAAGTAGTAATATCATCGGACTTTGACGTATAGAAGAAATACTTAAAAGAAAAAGGGGATGTACTCTTGCAATGCTGCCAAAAGAGAACATCCCCCTCCAACCTCTCTTTATAAGAGAGAAGTGCATGGTGAAACTTTTATTTTACTTTTTCGTTTTTTGAAAATGAATAAGGCAAATCACTTTCTTGTGTTCCACGCTGCATATTCGGACGGTCGGTCATCTTGAAGTCAATAGTACCGCCTTGTAACAATTCGTTATGCTTCAAATAATTCTTGGTATAAACAGTACCGTTTACACGCATTTCATCTACATATCGGTTGGTATCGCTGTTATCCGATGCGGTTATTACCAAGTTCTTTCCGTTTTCAAAATGAAGTGTCGCCTTCTTGAACAACGGAGCACCCAGAATATACTCATCCGTACCGGGACATACCGGATAGAACCCTAATGCGGAGAATACATACCATGCCGAAGTCTGACCATTGTCTTCATCACCGCAATATCCGTCCGGACCGGCTGTATACATACGGTTCATCACCTCACGCAACCAATATTGCGCTTTCCAAGGCTGGCCTGCATAGTCATACAGATAAATCATGTGCTGGATGGGCTGGTTTCCATGTGCATAGTTACCCATGTTCATGACTGTCATTTCACGAATCTCATGAATTACCTGTCCGTAATAGCTATCATCAAAGATGGGGGGAACCGAAAAGACAGAATCAAGCATGGTAACGAACATTTCCTTACCTCCCATCAAATCAATCAATCCCTGAGGGTCATGGAATACAGACCAGGAATAATGCCAGCTGTTTCCTTCCGTAAAGTCACCTCCCCATTTCAACGGCGAGAATTCAGGAGCGAACTTGCCGTCCTTCTGCTTGCCACGCATCAATTTACTTTCCGAATCAAACAGGTTCTTATAGTTCATGGCACGTTTGGCAAAAAGTGCGATTTCCTTCTTCGGACGCTTCAACTCTTTCGCCAGCTGATAAATACACCAGTCATCGTATGCATATTCCAATGTACGGGCTGCATTCTCATGAATCTTCACATCACAAGGCACATAGCCCAGCTTGTTATAATATTCATATCCCAGACGTCCGGTAGAAGAAACTTCAGGATGTACGGCTTCCGTTCCATGAATCAGTCCTTTGTATAATGTTTCCACATCTTCCACACATACTCCTTTCAGATAAGCATCGACCAAGATAGAAGCTGAATTATTGCCGACCATGCAACCACGATGACCGGGGCTGGCCCATTCGGGGAAGAAACCGCTTTCCTTATAAGTATTAACCAAACCTTCCTGTATCTCCTTATTTACCGAAGGATACATCAGGTTCAAGAAAGGGAACAAGCAACGGAATGTATCCCAGAAACCTGTATCCGTATACATATATCCCGGCAGCGTTTCGCCATTGTAAGGACTGTAATGAACAGGTTGTCCGTTGGCATCCAGTTCATAGAATTTACGCGGAAACAACAAGGAACGGTACAAGCAGGAATAGAAAGTGCGGTATTGATCCAATGTTCCACCTTCCACCTCTACTTTACCTAAGGCCTCATTCCAAGCTCTTTACCTTTCTGTACCAATACTTCAAAACTGTCACCACCCAATTCCTTCAGGTTCCGAATTGCTTGTTCAGGACTGATGAATGAAGAGGCCACACGGGCATGAACTACTTCACCTTTCTTTGTCTTGAAACCGATAACGGCTCCGGTATGGAAATCAGTCTGCTCCAGTTTACCTTCTTTCAAGGTTACAGGAACACTGCCATCCGGTTTTTCAGGCTGTACATCATTAGAGAACGTAGCCTCATAAGTAAACGGCTTATCAAACTCAATAACGAAATAATTCTTGAAGTTGGCAGGAACACCACCACTGTTACGGGTAGTATAGCCCACGATTTTGTTTTCTCCGGGAATCACCTTGACAGACGAACCACGATCAAAAGCATCCACCACTACATATGAATCATTCTCAGGAAAAGTGAAACGGAACATTACGGCACGCTCTGTAGGAACCATTTCGGTTACGACATCATGTTCTGCCAAATAAACCTTATAATAATAAGGTTTTGCAATTTCAGCTTTATGAGAGAACCAGCTTGCACGCTTGTCCTCTTCAAATTCCGGTTTTCCTGTTACGGGCATGATGGAAATTGACCATAGTCATTAATCACGGACTGGGCTGATGGGTTTGTTTGAACCACGGATTTTATTAGCCGTATAAACATACTGCCATCCGTCCCCCATCTTTCCTGTCTGGGGAGTCCAGAAATTCATACCCCACGGGCGGGATATGGCAGGATAAGTATTTCCTGTAGAGAGTTCAAAGGAAGACTGTGTACCTACCAACGGACTCACATAGTCTGCATAATCCTTTGCCTGTACAAACAGCGTGACACACAGCGCTACAACTGATAGAAATAGTTTTTTCATGATATTGCTATTTGGGTTAAGTTATACTTTAATTCTTCACCTGTTTTCCCCATTCCGTCGTACGGGACTCATGGTAATCTCCATCATTCCTCCACGTACCAGATCATCATGGGTAAAGAAAGGAACATCCAGCGGTTTTCCGTTCAACAAAACCGACTCAATATACTTATTGGTCTTCGAATTATTGTGGGTACGGATAACGAAAGTCTTGCGGTCGGGCAAATTAATCGTCACCTCCTCAAACAACGGACGTCCGATAGAATAAACCGGCTTACCGGGACATACCTGATAGAAGCCCATGGAATTCAAAATATACCAGGCAGACATCTGACCGCAATCTTCATTACCCGACAAGCCGTCAGGAGCATTGAAATACTGGTTATACAGCACACTGTCAACCAATTCCTGAGTACGCCATGGACGGTTTACATAGTTATACATATGAGTAATGTGATGACTAGGCTCATTACCATGCGCATACTGGCCTATCAGTCCTGTGATATCAGCAGAGGTAGCCTCCCCTTCCAACTGGGAAGAAACCGTAAACAAGGAGTCCAGCTTTCCTACGAAAGCATCCTCCCCACCCATCAAATTCACCAGTCCCGGGATATCATGCGGAACAAACCAAGTCCATTGCCATGCAGTACCCTCGCAATAATCATCATTACGGTGATTGGAAGAACGGGGATTGAACGGAGTACGCCATTCACCTTTACTATCCAATCCACGCATGAAACGGGTGGCAGGATCAAAATAAAATTCGTAAGCATCTGCAAAACGGGCATACTTCTCCTTGGTTTCAGTATCTCCCAAGCTGTCTGCCAGCACGGAGATACACCAGTCATCATACGCATACTCCAATGCTTTCGCCACCGATTCATTCTCACGGTCACATGGAATATAGCCAAGAGTATTCTTATAATAACGTGCTTTGGCATAACATATGGAATCAGCCAATCGGGAGCTACAATACCGGTAGTGTCATATTCCGCTGCACGCAGACATGCCTTGTAAGCTTCCTGCACATCAAAATCGCGGTATCCCTTCACATAAGAATCGGTTACCAACGAAGCCGCATGATATCCCACCATAGTTCCGGTATAATTGGACACACAGTCCCATTTCGGAAAGATACCACCTTCCTGATGCTTCTTTATTAATGAACGGATAAACTCCGTATTCAACTGAGGATCAACAATAGTCAGTAACGGATGTAACGCACGGAAAGTATCCCACAAAGAGAAAATGGTATAAACCGGATGTTTCATGTCGGTGGTATGCACTTTCAAATCCATTCCCAAGTAACGCCCGTCTACATCTGTAAACAGATTGGGACTTAGGAAAGCATGATACATAGCCGTATAGAAAATGGCACGCTGGTCTTCATCATTGGTTTTGACTGCAATCTTTGACAAGCATTCATTCCATTTCTTCTTAGCATCGGCACGCACTCCATCAAAATTCCAACCGGACATCTCAGCCTGGAGGTTCTTATAAGCACCTTCCGCATCAACAGAAGAGATAGAGAACTTAGCCAGCACTTGTTCATCTTTCGCCGTTTCAAAATGCAAAAGCATTTTACATACAGGAATCTGTTTGTCATTTTCCTGAACAGTATCCGTGTACAAGGTATACGTAAAGGGTTTGGAAAATACGGCATAAAAATAAAGATCCTGTCGGTATGCCCAATAGGCACTGCGTTTGCGCCCCCGCAACACAGTATCATTCACTGCCTCCACTTCCATTACCTGATTGATTTGTTGCTGAATATTATAGTCCATATCCAAGATAAATCCAGACTCCTTACTTTCCGGAAAGTATACCGATGCATTGCCGCACGCTCTGTCGAAGTCAGTTCGGCTTTTACCCCGTATGTATCCAGAAAAACAGAATAATATCCCGGTTCGGCATATTCCTTTTCATGAGAAAAAGCCGATGCGAAAGGACGCTTCTGGCTTTCTGTTCCCAAGAAATCAGTACGCTGCACACCTACAGTCGGCATCAACAGGAAATCTCCGAAATCCGCACACCCTGTACCACTAAGACGTGTATGGGCAAAACCATTGATCGTAGTATCTTCATAATAATATCCGGAACAGGAATCCCAACCGTCAATACGAGTATCCGGCCCCGGCTGTATCATGCCATGAGGAACCATAGCACCCGGATGAGTATGCCCATGGCTCCTGTACCAATAAAAGGATTGACATAATGGGTGTAATCATTCATTTCATTGCCCTCAGAATCACATGCAGTGAAACACAATAACCCTAGAAGACAGCCGCTTAAGAGCATGTTGATTTTCATAGATCTTTATTTAAAAATTATTTTGTTTCCGATGAGATAAATATATTGTTATCATCTACTTCTTATAATTGAAAGGAATAGAGTTACGCAAAGAATTCAGCACAGACTCTATATTATCTTTCTTTTTCAGTACACCTGAATAAGTATTAGTACTGTCTACATCCGGTGAAAGGATTATCTTCACTCCATAGAACCGTTCCAATGCTGCCGCAATCTGGAAAATAGATGACTTTTCAAATGGAATCAAGTCATTATGCCAGACTATCTCCATCTTGGGATCGACCTGTTTTACTTGCATCCGCCCTGTTACCCTGTTTAAAACAGCTTTTTGTCCCGGCAACAAAGTAATTCTTCCTTTGTCCGATTTATCTTTTACCTCAACTTCACCCTCTATCAAGGTTGTTTCCGCAAAACTGTTATCCGGACGACATTTTATATTAAAAGAGGTTCCCAAGACCCTGACATCCATTGCCGGGCTTTTTACCATGAAAGGTTTCTCATGATTACGTGCTACTTCAAAATAAGCTTCTCCATCCAGATATACATGACGTTCCTTTCCTTCAAAAGCACGCGGATATTTTAAAACAGACGACTGGTTCAACCATACTTTTGTCCCGTCAGGCAACAACATCTCACGCACTTGTCCATGAGCAGCCGATGCTACCACCAATTCCTCCGCTTTATTCCGGAACCAATAGGCTAATCCCGCAGCCAGCACCATCACGCCCACTATAGCAGCTGCATAACGCAACACACTTCTAAGCTTGAACACCTCTTGTTTCTTTTGATTTTCCTGTTCCAATCTTCTACCCAACCTGCGCTCTGCCCTCACTACCAGATTTTCCTCCTCAAAGGGGAATTTACCTAACTGATAAATCTCCTCCATACGGAACAGCTCTCCGGCATTCTCATCAGATTCTTTCATCCATTCATTGATAAGAACAAAATCCTCCTCCGAGCATCGGTTTTCCAAATACCTGATAATAATATCTTCGTTAAGTTTACTCATCTTTTTCCCTATTCATATAGTAAACAATTCAACTTGTAAAAACACTTAGCAGTTTTGCTGAAAATATAATCAATGACAATAATAAATGGCTGAGACGTTCGCGCAAAATTTCAAGGCCTTATACATATGTGCCTCTACGGTACGTAAAGAAATGCCAAGAGTATCAGCGATTTCCTTGTTTTTCATATCATGAAGATAGCTCAGTTTAAACACCTCCTTACATTTATCCGGCAATTCATTAATCGCTCCAAAATTTCCTGACGCAATTCCTGATTCTCTATCTTTTTAATAACTTCAGCATGATCCGGCTGGTAATATTGCAATCTTCGTTCATAGATCTCTATCATTGCCGCACTGTAGTTATTCTCTATAATCTGATGCTTCAATAAATTTATAGCCTTGGTATATACAGAACGATAAAGGAAAGCTAAAATCTGCTCTCCTATGACGACTGAATCTCTCCGCCTCCACAACTCCACAAAACATCCTGCACTACATCTTCGGCTTCTTCGGTACCGACCAGCCGTGTCGCATAGAACAACAGCTTAGGATAGCATTGACGAAAGACGACCTTATAGGTGTCATCAAGTTCCTCGTTCATATTATATAATTCACCTTTGTATGAAGGAGAGAGCCAATGTTCCAAATAACGATCCAATCATCCACTGTAGGGGCAGAAAGCTTCCGCTCATCATACAATTTTCAGGCAGATTCAAACCGCCTCTACAGCAAAACGATAACAAATATTACTTTTAACTCACCTCCTGTACAATTACAATTCTTAATAAGTTGAACCAATTATTATCTATCTATACCAAATATTTCCCGGTTCCGGACCCATTTCAAATTCTACAGTAGCACCATCCATTATTTGCCGGTGTGTGATATAGCTCTTATCGTATGGTTGCCCATTTACTTTCACCGACTGGATATAGATATTTTCACGACTTACTCCAGGGGCCAGTACTGTGAACGTTTTTCCATTATCCAGATGCATCTGTATCTCGGGGAACAACGGCGTACCAATCTCATATTCACCACTTACCGGATTGACAGGATAAAATCCCATAGCACTGAATACATACCAGGCAGACATCTGTCCACAATCCTCATTTCCACACAGTCCGGCAGGTGCATTGAAATAAAGGTCATGCATGACCTGCGCCGCATACTTCTGAGTTTTCCAAGGCTGACGTACCTTATTATACAAATAAATCACATGATGGCTAGGCTCATTACCATGAGCATACTGGCCAATCATACCTGTACTGAAAAGAGGCAAATCTGCATTACCAGCCGGGATATAAGTAAACATACTATCCAACTTTTCCGTAAAACGATCCTTACCACCAGTCAAGGCAATTAGCCCCTTAATATCCTGCTGTACAGACCAAAAGTACTGCCAACCGTTACTTTCACAAATGTGGGCAGTGTAGTCATCCGGGCTGAAATTAGGTTGGAATACTCCTTTATCATCTATCGGCTGCATGAAGCTTGACGCCGGATTGAACACATTGCGATAATTCTGAGAACGCTTGTAGAATTCGTCCGCTAATTGAGTCCTCCCCATCTTCCGAGCCATTTCGGCTATGCAATAATCATCAAAAGCATATTCTAATGTTTTGGAAAGCGACCAATTTTCCGCATTATATTCATCCTTTATATTATAAGGTATATATCCTAATTTTTTATACAGACCAATGCCGCGATAATCATCCAAGTTAGCAGTAGCCACACAAGCCTCCAATGCCTTCTCTGCATCAAAATCACCAATACCTTTCAAATAAGCATCGACAATAACAGGTACAGCGTGGTAGCCAATCATCATATCCGTTTCACTTCCCCAAAAATTCCATACCGGCAAACGTCCGTTCTGTTCATAAAAAGCAATGAATGATTTCACCATATCATTGACACGCTGAGGTTCCGTATAAGTAAATAACGGATGTGCGGCACGATAAGTATCCCACAATGAAAAAGTTCCATAATTCACCCAACCATCCGTCTGATGAATTTTCTTATCGGGACCATAATAAGCCCCGTCCACATCACTATAAATAGTCGGGGCAATCATTGTATGATACAATGCTGTATAAAAATTAACCTTATCGTCCTTGTTATCACCTGTTACCTCTATTTTTCCCAACTGACGGTTCCAATTATCTTTAGTTTCAGCCAAATATTTATCGAAATCATTGTGAGGTGCTTCAGCCGCCATGTTTTTAGCAGCACCTTCCATGCTTACTCCCGAAAGAGCAGTACTCAGAACAATCTGCTCTCCTTTTTCCGTATCAAAATTAAAGCGGGCGATATAAGCCGTACCTACACGTTTACCTTTCAAAGCAATGGCAGTAGTATCCATCTCTACCGAGGCAAACGGTTTGGAGAAACGAGTGCGGAAATACACATGCTGGTCTCTTGCCCATCCTTCGGAAAAACGATATCCCTGAATGGTGCATGAGTCAATTATCTCAATATAAGAATCATTGGTAAGTCCCAATTCATCGCTTTCTTCAGATTCAGAAAGACAGCCGACTCTCCTTCAGGAAACGTATAACGCTGTATACCGCAACGCTCTGTAGCAGTTAACTCCACATTGATATCATAATCTTTCAGCAACACGCGATAATAACCAGCTGAAGCCTCTTCATCCGCATGAGAGAATTTGGAATAGATACCTAAAGGAGCTTCCGCTTCCTGATAAGGCAAAGTTACAGGCATGAAAGAGATATCATACAAGTCTCCGGCTCCTGTTCCCGACAAATGGGTATGACTGAATCCGGCAATCGTACTGTCCGGATAAAAATAACCGGAAATACGGTCCCATCCGGGCAAACCGTTATCCGGACTAAGTTGTACCATTCCGAAAGGCGCTTGCGCTCCCGGATAAGTATTGCCGGTAAAATCGGTTCCGATAAACGGATTCACCAATTGGGTATAATCGGTTGACGGCTGGGTTTGTTTATTGGACACACAGGCTCCAAATGCCACTAAAGAAATGAATAGCGCGAGAACAGGTGTTTTCATACTTAAGAGGTTTTTCATTATTACTTTGTTACAAAAATACACATTATAATAATATGAACAACCTTATTATAAAAAACACTTAGCTTTAATTCATTATTTTTTCGTATTTAAATAGTAAGAAGGGATTCTTTCACCTTTTCATCCGAAGTTACAATCAAAAATTCACCGCCTCTTTTATCATACAGAAAGCAATAAGTCTTATAAAGAGCTATACCTGCTATCTCCTCCCAAGGGAATGTCTGTTTCAGTTCCGCCTTATCATATGTCAGCCCTTCCGGAGTTATTTCCACCCAAGTCTGCCCCGCAATACTCCGCTTATAAATCTTATTTAGTCTGACAGGCAGCATAATCAAGATATAAATAAGACACAAGAACCAAATCAGCAGCGGACTGAACAGGCTTTGCTCTTCGGGAACAATATAGTGCCCTGTACACAGTGCAATACAAATATAAATGATGAACAACAAAGAGAAACTGAAATGACGGATGTCCCACAATTTATACAAAGCATACTTTTTCAGGCTGATATTATAATCACAAACCACGACACCTGGTTCCCGTGTCAGTTTGCTTTTCGGTATGCTGAAGATACGCAATATCTGGATTCCCCGTTTCACGCCATACCCGAATAATAAAACCATCACACCAAGATTTATCAAGATCCACCACCACAATGATTCGTTTGCCAAAGCCGGTTGCCCGACAAGCACCATTGATGCAAAAGTGATACCCGCCACCAATAACAACATACTACAAATTACAGTTAAAATCCATCCTTTGTTTTCATAATAACCTTTTTATTTTATTCCATGACGGGAAACAAAGATAAAAGATTATAGCTAGATAACAAATAAAGAGCCGTCGAATTTAAATTATTGTTTGGTTAGGAACTTAGATTTTTTCGTATGTTTGTCGCAAGAAGTTACGAAAAGAGTGTAATTTATTGGAAATGAGCGTTGGTTAATCGCTCTTGATAGTAATAGGTTACGATTTAGTTAGTTATCTACTGCATTATCCTTCTGCGCGTTGCGTAACCTTCAAAGAACTCTTCGTATGCAAAAGTAGCTATTTAATCCGAGATTTTGATATAAACTCCCAGATTTTTATCCCCTCATTCATAAGATTTTTCCGTAAAAGCGGTATTATCCGTCGCACACCATTGCCCAAAACGAGTTTGGAACAAACGTGTGCCAACTACCGCATAGCCGGAGAAAAGGGCATTGCCTCACGCCTAAACGATGTTTAGACAGATGAAGCAATGCCCCTTTCTTTTGCGCCTATGCCAAGAGGTGCTTTTACGGGTTTTCAAATGATTTTTCTTTTTTCGCTGTCTCTTTTGCCGGAAGCGGAAAGTGAATGCAGAGTGTGTCAGCCTGCCCCATGAATGAAACAGGCGCCCACACACAGCCGGACAAACCGGGAAGAATGATTGTTGCCACCCGGCTGAACAAGTTCCGTCGGATCGGAAACAATCATACTTCCTTTGTTGTGGTTTGCCCTTTTCACGCTTCCGGTGATGTCTTTTTCCTTTTGGTGATTCTTTTTTTTACGGATTTTCCCCTGAAGTTTTTTTCTACACAATCTGCCTCTGTTTTCGTTTACCTCCATTTTGCGCCTTTCAGTAAGCCGCATCAGTCAGTCATTTTCGTTCTGGGCGCAAAGGTAATTCCGGGATTGGACGGGAAAGCAAGGTCAAGCCTCCTGTTTCGTAAAATCTCCAGCTGCGGTAGGTATTTGTTGACCGAAAAACCTTGCATTCCCTAATCCCTACCTTTTCAAGCCACCCGA
>ENA-OQHP01000107-OQHP01000107.1-human-gut-metagenome-genome-assembly--contig:-NODE-107-length-26673-cov-1.492767_pt1 | contig 26673 bp, 38 predicted proteins | sample MGYA00242563_ERZ504717 | MGnify/ENA primary metagenome ERZ504717 (study PRJEB26092, sample SAMD00036212) | human gut metagenome | host: Homo sapiens | study: EMG produced TPA metagenomics assembly of... | reverse complement strand
TATACCATTGTATATCGGCATACTTTATAGATAATTGACAACTATATCCAATATGTTACTGTCTATTATACTACAATGCCTCTACATCAGATAATTAATAATTGCTTTAATTTTCTATTATACCTTTATAGCACAAAAGGAAGCCATCTGCTCCCTTTATCTCGCTATTTTACATCTTTATTACTGTTGTAGTCAAGTAAATAGTTTTTTACAATGCTTTTTGCTATCTCTAGCCAAGCTGGTCAGCCAGAAATTCTGCTGCTGCACCCGCCAGCTTTTCGGCAATCTCAGACTTATCGGCTTTTTCATCGTAAACACACAGTATAACGCTCCCGCGCTATCACCATCATGCACTATTACTGCTATTGCCTGCGCTTCACAGTCAGCTTTATCGTCCTTTACCACAGGTATCAGGGTATCGTCTTTTTTACTGTACAATACACTTTTTCTCTTATCCATAATATTCTCGAGCTCTTTTGACAAAGCCTTGCCTATATAATTTTTGTGGTTTTTGCCGGCTGCCGCTATTATCTCATCCCTATCCGCCACACATACCATGGCTCCTGTTACCTTTGACAGGCTCTGTGCATATGCCTGTGATATATTCTTCAGGCTTCCCACCTGCGAATATTTCTTTAGCACTATCGTCTCGTCCGCATCCATATATATTTCCAGTGGGCTTCCCTCTTTTATATGCAGCATCCTGCGAAGCTCCTTTGGTATGACTATTCTGCCGAGGGAATCTACTCTTCTGGTCAATCCTGTGATTTTCACTTTATTGTCCTCCGGTTACTTTTTTGCATTTGCTTCATGCTTTGGAGGTAGTATATGGGAATTTGAATAAAATATACATTCGATATGCACTGATACAGTGCTCTTTCATAATAGCTTTTATAATGTCACGGTATGTTTTGAATTTGATAAGGTATCTATATCCGTCAGCTCACGCTCATCTGCGATATCCACATATACACAGTCATACTTCTTTGCCACACTTCTGCCACCCTTATCACCCTCCAGTGATAAAGCTGCGGGATAAGCGATGAATGAAATACACACGGATTACCTACGGTATCTCCACAGCGAAGTGAAAAAACTGATTTCATATTTCCTTTATTTTCAAGCACTTTATCTATTAATTTAATCACGCTTTGACTTTTTAAATATGGCTGGTCAGCTACTGCAAACATGTAGTAGTCCTGCATACCAGTCTTTTTCTGCTCCTGCACCGCCATAATTCCTGCTTTTATGGTGTAGGATATGCCTTTTTCGCTGTCCGGACTTAAGACTGCATGGCAATCCGGGATACATGCGCAGTAGTCCAGTATTTCCCGATAACGTGTAACAACGGTTATATCTATGACCGGGTTATTCGATTCTGCATTTTTTAATTTATTATATCTATCTTTAATTTCTATCAAACGTTCAAGCAGATGCCTGTACATAGGTTTTCCATCCAGCTCATAAAACAGCTTGTTACTTCCAAAACGGCGGCTGTTTCCAGCCGCCATGTATATGATATGAATCATTTCACTCTTAGGTCCTTTTCGTGCCAGTTTGGGTCTGCCATTCCCATAAGTATTTTCTCTGGGGTAAACGGAACTGTCCTGTGCCATACGCCTGTTGCGCGATAAATGGCATGTGCCAGCGCAGGAGCCGGTGTATTGATAACTATCTCGCCGATTGACTTGACTCCAAATGGGCCTGAAGGCTCATAGCTTGTCTCAAATTCGACGTTGATATGTCCCACATCCTGTCGTGCGGTATCTTGTACTGCATGAATCATTTTCTGACGATTTTACCACCGGCGTTGTAGTGACATTCGTCATAAATGCCATTGCCGATCCCTGACCTATCGTCCCACCCTCTGTCTGCACACGTGCAAGGTTTGGATTGACCGGAATTCCACAGTCCACGACAGCCTGATAATCAAGTATTTTAACTGCTCCTGTCTCCTTATCAAGCTCTATCTCGACCATGCCTACCATGTACGGAGGCGGTGAGACAGGTGATGAATATGTGGCGGTGACATCTACAGGTATCGTGTTGTTGACCTGTGCTTTTGTTGCTATATCGGAAAGACTTACGGAAACTGCCCCATTGTCTGCACCGTCCGGATTTATGATATACACCTCTTTACCGTCGAAATCCACCTCTGATGCAGCACAGCCCAGCAGCTGTGCACCGATTTTCTTTATATTTTCACGAAGCTCAAGTGCTGCATTCTGTGTGGCCATTCCTGTGATGTAGGTGGTTGATGAGGCATATGAACCCGAGTCATAAGGAGAAGCATCTGTATCCGCTCCAAACACTGTTATATCATCCGGCTCGCAGTCAAGTACCTCAGCCGCCATCTGCGCAAGTATTGTATCACAGCCTGTTCCCATGTCTGCCGCACCTATCATCATATTGTAGGTGCCACAGTCTGAAAGCTTTAAGGTACAGAGCCGACATCTACATTGGATATGCAGGAGCCCTGCATTGCAAGCGCCATGCCTGCCGCACGAACCTTGCCATTTCCCATGTCGCGGACAGGATACTTTTCTGCCCAGTGGAAATTGTCCGCGCAGTGCATTATGCATCTGTCGAGTGCACATGCATTGGCTGTCTCGCCAAAATATGCCGGCATAAACATGCCCTCACGTACAATATTTTTCAAACGAAGCTCAACCGGGTCTATATGCAGCTTTTCTGCAAGCTCATTGACGGTTGATTCAAGTGCAAATATACCCTGTGTGGCTCCATAGCCTCTGTATGCTCCTGCCGCCTGCACGTTTGTATACACAACAATCGCACGAAAATCTGGTTGCCTCGCAGCCTCCTGTATAAAGAGGAAGCGATTTATGACCGGAGAGTCCTACTGTTGTAGTGCTATGCTCTCCGTATGCTCCACCATTTGACAGCGTATAAAGATCTATCGCCCTTATATGACCATCTTTCATCGCTCCAAGACGCACGGTAACTTCCATCTCATGACGCGGTGACGCGATAGTCTGACACTCTTTTCTGCTGTAGATTATCTTGCTTGGACGCTTTGTCTTCCAGGTAACAAATGCCGGATACACCTCACAGACCGCTGTCTGCTTGGCACCGAAACCGCCTCCGATACGCGGCTTTTCAGCGCGCACCATAGACTTTGGAATATCAAGTGCATTTGCCAGTATTCGGCGCAGGTGGAAAACTATCTGTGTCGAGCTGATACAGTGAAGTCTGCCGTATCTGTCTATCTCACAGTATGCCCTGCAGGTCTCCATATATGCCTGCTGCGCTGCCTTTATGCGATATGTGTGCTCAATAATCTCATCGCACTCTGACAGAATTTTCTCCACATTTCCATGCTCATCCTCCTCGTGATGAATGAGATTGCGCTTTACATCGCCTGTATCTATGCTGGATGACCAGTCATCCTCAGGATGCACGAGCACCTTGTTATCCAGCGACTTTCTGAAGTCAAGCACCGGCTCAAGCACCGTGTACTTTACTTTTATCATGTTAAGAGCCTTGTCCACCGCCTTTTCAGATTCTCCGACCACTATAGCGACGGCGTCACCTACGCTTCTCACATGGCGATCAAGGATTAATCTGTCATATGGTGACGGCTCCGGAAAAGTCTGGCCTGCGATAGAAAAACGCTTTTTCGGAACATCCTCCCAGGTGTATACTGCGACCATGCCAGGCACCTTAAGAGCGATATCTGTTCTTTACATCCTCGACAATTGCATTTGCATACGGGCTTCTAAGAAGCTTTATGACAAGCGCATCACGCGGTGTGATATCATCGGTAAATACCGGCTTTCCGAGTAAAAGCTGGCTCGAGTCCTTTTTAGGTATACATTTTCCAACCGCGTGGTAATCCCTTCTGGCGCGGTTGAAGCTGTTTTCATTAGTTTGATTTGTGCTCATCCTGCCACTCCTTTCCGATATCCTCTCCATAGACGCCTGCCTCAAGATTAAGAGGTGCGCCCTCTTTCTTACTGTTTAAGAAATTTCTGATTGAGCGCAGCTGACTCTGATATCCTGTACAACGGCACAGATTTCCTGAAAGATATTCAAGAATTTCCTCATCAGTCGGGTCAGGATTTTCTCTCAGAAGCGCCACAATATTTACAATATAACCTGGATTACAGAAGCCGCACTGATCAGCTCCCTGTGCAGCAAAAAATCCTGTAACTGCTTAGCTTCCTCCTCAAGTCCCTCGAGGGTGTCCACCGCTCTGCCGTCTGCCCTGCCTATCGGCGTGCTGCATGACAGCACAGGCTTTCCATCCAGAAGCACTGTACAAAGACCACAGTTGCCTGACTCACAGCCTCTCTTCACCGAAAAGCAATTGTGCTTACGGCAAAAGTCTAAAAGGACCATATCCTGGTCTACCGAGTCGGTTATTAACTTTCCATTTAATTTTATTTTAACATCCATATATATGAATTCCTTCCTACTTAATGCTCGTGCTTAATATCATCGCAGATGTCAAGCGACTGTGTAACAGCGCGGCGTGTAAGCACCCTGCAGATTATCTCTCTGTACTCAGCCCCTGCCCTTATATTGCTTCCAAAACGGATATGCTCTGCAACATATTCGGCAAATTTATCTATTTTGGCATTGGTTTCGGAGTTATCTGTCAAGGCTGCATTACCATCTGTCTTTGCATCTGCTATGCCATCGAGTATGCCCTCCTCATCCCACACAGGCTCTGCCATATATGGTGATGCTCCGATAACCGCCACATACCTGCCGCTTCTGTTTGCCACTGCACATGTGAGCACCGGAAAGTCTGTTGACTGGTTTCTCTGGCTTAAGTATACTACGCCCTTTGCATTTTTCGGTACTATTACTGACACAAGCACATCGCGCGTGGTTCTTGGAAGTGCCGCAAACTCATCCAAATCCATAATTCCCGCCTTGTGAAGCTGCACCTTTGCTCCCAGTGCCCTGAAAATCGTCATGACATCTGAAAATCCGAATCTGCCCAGATGCTTCCTCCGACAGTTGCCACATTTCTAAATTGCACTCCGACAATGTGTCTGACCGACTCTGCGATTGCGCCGTGTGTATATGCATTCAGTGCTTCATGTGTCTCTATCTGCCTGAGTGTTGCATATGCACCGATTCTAAACTCGTTCTCATCCTCATCAATTTGGTCAAGTCCGAGATCGCACAGGTCAATTGCCGTGCCAAGCGTCTTATTTTTCATTTTGAGCCAGAGCATGCCGCCCAGCACAAATTCGGTTTTTTCTGATAAAGCTCATAAGCTTCATCAAGGCTTTGCGCCCTCACATATTGATTGTAATAAAACATATTTTTCTCCTGTTATCCTGCTATATAGGTAACTATCAGTTACCTCATTTCGATTTCATACATCGCTTCCCACCTGATGTCATGCTCCTTCATAAAGGCTATGAGGCACTCCCTGTCAGAAAGCTCTGCTCTCCATGCCAGCCCGCAGCCCGCCGATATGACAGACGGAAGAGGAATCGTGCGTCCCGGAATACCACATGCCTTGCCCTTGATATCAAGCTTCAACGGTGCTGTGTTAGTCTCGAAGGTGATGATTAGCCGTTTTTTCTTTTCTCTTGCCAAATTTTTATCCATTACCTCACACCTTGTATAACTCTACGGACTTACAATAAGAGATGCCCCAGCCATCTTTTCTGCGATATCATACATGTTGGTCACCTCTCCGACTGCAAGCTTATCTGACAGCTCATAGTAGTTCAGGCATGTTCCGCAGGTAAAAATTTTCACCCCACGCTCTTAAGCTCCTTTAAATCCTCAAGTGACTCTGAGCCCTCACAGGTCAGCTTCGCTCCTCCATTGTAGAAAAGCATGGTTTCAGGCGGGTTGTCCTGCTGCGAAAGTGCGTAGATGAAGCCCTTTATAAGTACCTTGCCAAGCTCCTCGCTGCCCTCTCCCATATATGAAGAGCGGATTACAACAACCCTGTTATCTGCGGCCGGCCTGCATGCATACTGTGAAGCCTCGTCTGTATCCGAAAGCTCATCGGCATTTACAGCTTCAATTGTCAGCTTTACGCTGTAGCTTCCGTCGTCGAGCTTACTGCTATCGCAGCTATAGCCTTTCTGTACAGCCATCTTTTTTAAATTTTCCACTGCAACTTCATTGTCCACAAGTGTCTCCACGTATCCGGCTGTGTGAGAGCCTCTATCGCCTTCTTTGTCTTTACAACCGGGATCGGACATGTATCCCCTATTGCATTTACTGTTATCATATTTATAATCCTCCTATGTTATTTCAACTCGTCAGCCTCAAATGCCGGGCATGCAGCCTGTCAGCAAATTTGCATAAGCTATGGCAGCTTAAATCAGTTCACATATATCGGCACATCTCGCCGCTTAACAAATCGTCCCACTTTTGCAGCCGGAAGTCCTGCTGCTTTAAGCTCATGCAAAAATGCATCTGCCTCAGAGGCTTTTACTGCAAACAGCAGTCCTCCGGAGGTCTGCGGATCAAAGAGCACCTCCTCCATTGAGAAAGGTATATTTTTTGCAAAGCACACCTTATCACCTACATGGTTTCTGTTGCGCTGGGCCGCTGCCGTGAGGAAAAACTCATCTGCGCATCGCAGTGCTCCGGTAATGACCGGTATGGAAATCGAGTCGATAAGTGCTGTTATATCATCATTTAACATCTCACTCAGATGTCCTAAAAAGCTAAATCCCGTGACATCTGTGCATGCATGTATATCGAAAGCATGACTGATTTCTGATGCTGCCTTATTCAGTGTGGTCATAGAGCTTACCGCATCCTCAATTGCACCTAACGGAGCCTCCCCTACGCGGTTTGCATTGCATACAAGCCCCACTCCGAGTTTCTTTGTAAGTATAAGCACATCTGACGGCTGCCCTGTGTTGTTGCTGTAAATATGCTCCGGGTGGACCGTACCCATGACTGAAAGACCGTATTTTACATCACTGTCTGCTATAGAATGGCCGCCCGCAAGTGTGCCGCCTGCCTCTATCACCTTATCGGCACCGCCCTGCATTATTTTGCCAAGTATATTCAGGTCCATTTTCTCAGGGAAACAGACGATGTTCAATGCGGTCTTTACTGTGCCGCCCATCGCATAAATATCACTGAGCGCATTTGCGGCCGCTATCTGTCCAAACGTATACGGATCATCAACCATCGGCGGAAAAAAATCAAGCGTCTGGACTACCGCCGTGTCATCTGAAATTTTGTACACTGCCGCATCATCACAGCTATCATATCCGATGAGCAGATTGCTGTCTTTTTCACCCCTTGGCAGCTTTGCTAAAACATGACTTAACAAATCCGGACCAAGCTTTGCGGTACAGCCACCGCCCTTGCAAAACACTATTTCTGTGGCATTTTTGCTCCTTTCAATTGTTTAATACTATTTATCGCAATGCCGCAATCTGCATAAGCGCTTCAGCGGCCTCATTTATCTCATCAACTGTATTATAATATGAAAATGAGAATCTCACCATACCCTGATTTTGTGTTCCAAAGAATTTATGCATCAGCGGTGCGCAGTGTATGCCGCTCCTTGTTGCAATGCCATACTCATTCATAAGTATGTCTGACACCTCCGCCGAGTCCATATCAGCTATATTTACTGAAACAATCGCACAGTGCAGACCCTTGTCGGGCAGCATATCGAAATCTCCATATATCCTGATTCCCGGGATTGTCTTTATTTCTCCCATAAATGCCTGCATCAGCTCATGCTCTTTAGCGTATATATTGTCGAGACCGATTTTCTCAAGCTCCATGACACCTGTTAAAAGCCCTGCGATTCCCGGGCCATTTAAGGTACCTGCCTCAAGTCTTGTCGGAAGCTCCATAGGCTGGTTCTCAAGAAAGCTTAGCACGCCGGTACCACCGCTCTTAAACGGCTTTATATCTGCTCTCTCTCCCACATAAAGGCCTCCGGTGCCCTGCGGTCCCATCAAACCCTTATGGCCTGTGAAGCAGAGCACATTCAATATTCATTTCCCTTATATTTATAGGAAGTACACCGGCTGTCTGCGATGCATCGACTATAAATAAAAGGTTATACTTTCGTGCGATTTGACCTATCGACTTAATATCCACCACGTTGCCTGTGAGATTTGAAGCATGTGTGCATACGATGGCTTTTGTATCCGGACGATTAAAGCTCTATGTCCGATGGGGAAATTATCCCCTTTTATGCCTGCATCACTGCATGGTACAATATCCACACCCACGCCCCGCTCCCTTTGCATATAAAGAGGTCTGAGCACGGAATTATGCTCGAGCTGTGTTGTAATCACATGCTCCCCCGGCTCAAACAGTCCGTGGATTGCAATGTTTAGTGCCTCAGTGGCATTTGCCGTAAAACGAGTCTGGCCGCATCATCTCCGCCGAAAAATTCTGCAAGGCACATTCTGGCCTCATATATTTTCCTCGACGCATCAAGCGATGCATCCCGATGCCCCGCGCCCGGAATTGCCGCAGTGCTTCATTGCATCAAGCACTGCATCATATACCGCATCCGGCTTTTTAATTGTTGTGGCAGCATTGTCCAGGTAAATCATAGTATGTCCTCATTTACTTCTCATCCAAGCAGATAAAAATTCTTTATATAAAGCTCATCATTTATATTTTTGTTAAGCATATTTGCTTCTGTATGCCTCGGAAGGCTTGCGTAAATTATTGAATCGTTATTTAATTTACACAAATACTTCCCAGCTTTTCAGTTCTTCAATCATTTTATAATCTTTAATTCCTGATTATATTTTTATCAGCATATGCAAGTGCCGTTTTGTTTTGCCTGCAGATATTATAATATCCTGTGGGAAAACACCTATGTGCGATATGCCGTCCATACTCATTGCAGTCTGTTCAAGCTGCTCATCAGTGACCTCAAATACGCTATCCCATTCCACCGCAAGCAAATGATGCTTATCCTGCCATTTTACCTCTGATATATTGTTGCAGCCCACAAGCAGTGCCTGCTCCACAGACATAGGCCGCATGAAGAAATCTTTTTGTCGCGGACTGTACTCAGTACACCGCTCTCCATGCTTCCGATACGCTCGGCCAGGCGATACACCTCATCGCGATTGTGTGACACAAAAACAACAGGATTGTGAAAATCTGTCAGCATCTCCATAAGCTCTGATTCCATGCTTCTTTTTACATGCTCATCCAGTGCCGAAAAGGCTCATCGAGCAGTATGCACTCCGGCTTAGCCGCAAGCATGCGAAGCATTGCCACGCGCTGCCTCTGACCACCTGAGAGATGGTTGGGATATGTGTATGCCATGCCCTCAAGCCCATACCTCTTCAGCCAGCCCTTCACTTTTCCTCGTTACGCTGACCCATTGCTATGCATATATTTTCCATCACAGTCATTGTCGGAAATAATGCATAGTCCTGAAACAGATAGCCTACCCTGCGCTTACCCGGTTGCAATTTATACGCTTTTTCGAATCATACAGCACACGGCCGTTTAATGATATAAAGCCTGAGTCCGGTGTCTCTATCCCTGCTATGCACTTTAATGTCATACTCTTTCCTGAGCCCGACATACCGATTACGGACACAACCTCGTCCGTAAGCTCCATGTCAACCGAGAGCATGAAATTATCCAACTGTTTTTTATTTTTACTATGAGCGACATTATTTTTTCTCTTTCTCTTTATGCCCTTGCTTTTGCCGCATATCATATTTATCGATACAAGGCATGCAAACGAAATCGCTATGATTACTATGCACCAGAAGCCCGCTGTGGCATAGTCTCCACTTTGGACGACCATTGCTATCTGCTGTGATATGGTCGATGTTTTTCCTGCTATATTTCCGGCAAGCATCGATGTGGCACCATACTCACCGATAGCTCTGGCAAAAGCCAGTGTGACACCCGAAATGATGCCGGGCTTTGCCATCGGCAGACGTATCTTCCAGAAAATCTTCCACTCACTTATGCCGAGAGTACGCGCCGCATATATGACATTTTCATCTATCTGCTCAAATGCCGCTCTCGCATTTCTGTACATGAGAGGGAGTGCAATGATGGTTGCTGCCACCACACAGCCAAGCCACGTGTGTACTACCTGTATCCCCATGCTATGGCTTAAAAAGCTTCCAAAAGGACGCCTTGTGCTGAAAATCCTTAAAAGAATGTATCCAGCCACGGTAGGCGGCAGTACCATAGGAAGTGTCAGCAGTCCATCCCAGAATGCCCTCACTCTGCCCTTTGTGTTTATGACAAGCTCAGCAAAAAGCTATTCCTATGAAAAAAAGAAAAAACTGACGCTACTATTCCTGTTTTTAATGTTACCCAAGCGGTGAAAAATCAATCTGTCCCATTATTTATTTACCGAAAATGATATTTCTCAAATACTGACATTGCCTCATCTGTCTGAAGGTATGCGATAAATTCCTTTGCTGCTTCAAGCTCATCTGATGTGGTGGTGTCTCCCTTTAAGGCTGCTATCGGATAGATGACATCGCCTGTTAAGCTGTTTGGAAGCTTTTCTATAATATCAAGCTGGTTCTCGTATCCGAATGTATCTGAGTAATAAACGGTTCCTATCTCATTTGCGCCCTCAGCTACGGCAGATGCAACCGCACCTACATTGGCACAGCTATTTATTTCCAGACCGTCAAGCGCCTTTGAGATATCAGAATCTGAAATAGCCTGTGGCTTTGAAGCATCACCTTCAACCATTTTTGAATTTACTAACGCTGCTCTGGTGTACTGTCCTACAGGAACAGTTCCGTCAGCAAGCGCCATATTTTTAGCCTTTGAGATGTCTGCAAAGCCGGTAACTGCCGTGCCACTATTCTTATATGTAACAAGGCACACCTGATTATTTAACAGGTCAACACGAGTACCGTCCACCACGCTTCCTCCGTCGTAGCCATTCTGAAGCTCATCCATCTGTGCCACTCCTGCCGAGAAAAAGATGTTGCACTTCGCACCCTCTTTAATCTGTGCCATCAGAGTTCCGGAGCTGTCATAGTTGTTCCGGAAGTTTACATTTGGATGCGCCCTGGTGTAGGCTGCACAAATTTCATCCATAACACCGTTTAAGCTCTTTGCCGCAAAAATTGATAAATCGACATCTGCATCTGCTGTATTCTTTTTTCCACAGCCCGCAAAAAGTCCTGCTATAAGGATAAGTCCAAACGCAAGTCCTGCATATGCTTTAAATTTTCTCTTTAAGCCCTTGCGCTCCTTTACTGATCCGTCAGTACCTGTCGCTATTCTTAAGCTCATACTTTTAACCTTTCTTTTTATTTAGACAATATGCATGTGATTAATGTGCATATTCAGCTTATCTTGATTTATTAATATATGATAATTTCATCATCCAATCTGCTCCAGCAGCACCGAAATACTGCCTCCGCACACCATGCCCTCTTTCTCGGCATCGTCAGTGTTCATGCTCACATCCATCAAACCGCATTTGAACTCCTGCCTGCGAAACAGTCTCCTGCAATGGCTTATAACCTCTGCCTCCGCACAACCGCCGCCTATAGTTCCGATGATCCGATTGTCTGAGCTCACGAGCATCTGTGTTCCGACTCCGCGCGGTGCACTGCCATTCTTTTTTATGATGGTACACATATATACCTCTCATCTGCTGCCTCAATAAGTGCATCAAGCACTTCGTTATCCACCTGTGTGCAGCCGGTACGCTCATTTTTGCACTTACTATCTCACTTATCACCGAAAGCGCAATTTCCTCCGGTGTCTGTCCGCCTATTGCAAGGCCTATCGGAGAATGTAATCCGGATATGTTTTCCTGTGAAAATCCCGATTCTTCAAGGTCTTTTTTTACTATGGCAGCTCTTTTCTTTGAGCCCATCATCCCCACATAGGCGTATGGCTTTCTGAATATCTCTGTAAGACACTCCATATCAAAGCGATGGCCTCTTGTCATGCATACATAGTAATCATCTGCCTGTGGCTCCAGCCTGGCGAGAGTTTTTTTATAATCGCCGCAAATTACATGGTCTGCGCCTTGGCGCTTTGCATTATCGGCAAACAGAGGTCTGTCCTCTATCACCCATATGTCAAAGGCCAAAAGCGATGCCATGCGTACAAGTGCCGCCGATACATGACCTCCTCCGCAGATTATGAGGCGTGGTCTGCTGCTATCTGCTGTTTAAATCAATCACAATGGAATTATCATTGTCATTTATTTCATCTGCCCATTCACTGCCTGATGCCACTCTCATTCTGCCATCTATATAAAGCGCCTTTTCACCGGCATGTGCTCCTTCTATGACTGTCAACAGCTCACAGCGGCTGTCCGCCGGTCTGTCCTTTATCGAAGCATATATGTTTGCCGGAATCAGCTTCACCTCGTCCCCGGTATGAATCTGACCTCCTCTTATGACTACTGCAAACACGCCCTCCTTTGGCATAATGCACTCGCCCATCCTCTTGTAGATAGCACAATGCGAATGACACTGCTTGCCTATCTGCGTCATCTCCAGAATAGCATCTCCTATGCAAAAGCGTGTTCCAAGCGGTAAATTCTTGAAATCAAATCCTGATATAATTAAATTTTCGCCAAATGCGCCGTTGTCTATCTGCGCTCCTCTTGCCCTGAAGGCATCTATTTTCTCTGCGGAAAGCAGGCTGACCTGCCTGTGCCACTTTCCGGCATGTGCATCTCCCATGATGCCATAGTCTGCAACAAGCTCCGCCTGTGGCACCTCTCTCTTTTCAGTTCCTCTCTCTTTGCTTATATTGATTGCAAGAAGCTTTCCCATGATTTGCTATCAGCCTCCTATCCGGCTCATATTTCTTGCTGCATTTACTTCCGCAGCTTTCAGCTCTGTAGTCTTTGTCTCCACAGTCTTTGTCTCAGTAGTTTTTGTATATGTCACTGCATTATCATTAAAATTGTGACACCCCGGCTTTGCCTTTATGGCAGCCTTTAGTGCCTGAGCTATTACAAAATCTTTTTCCAAATCATCCGTAAATTCGCATGAATCAGGTACTAAATCCATCGTCACGCTGCTTCCCAGGCATGGCATAAGCCTGCCGTCAGCCGTAACACGTATGCGGTTGCAGGTATCGCAGAACTTCCCATGGATTGCCTGAATCAGCCCTACTCTGATATCAAGTCCATGAAAACTGTAATACTCTGCCGGACCGTTATCCGCATTATTATATCCCGAATTAATTTCTTCTCTATTTTCAGTATCTATATGGCAAGGAGTTCCATATACTTCTAAAAGTGCGCTAATAACCTTCTCATACGGCTCGACTCCGTTGGTATGCCCTTCACCTACCGGCATCATCTCTATAAAACGGATATCTGTGCCTTTTTTTGAAGCATACCGTGTGAGAGCTACCACATCTGTCTGAGGTGTGAGCACTGCATTGATTTTCACTCTTATTCCACACTCTATGGCGGCATCGATTCCATGCTCCACTTTATGAAAAAGCGGTTTTTTTGTGATATGTTCATATTCTGACGCATCTATCGTGTCCAGGCTCACATTTATACTGTCTATGCCGGCTTCCTTAAGCTGCTTTGCATGCTGCGCAAGCAGTACTGCGTTCGTGGTGAGCGATACACTCCTGACACCGGGTATCTTTTTGATTTGTGAAACCATCTCATCAATCTGCGGATGCAGAAGCGGCTCACCGCCTGTCAGACGAAAATGCGTGATTCCAAGCCTTGTGGCTGCGCGGACTATGCAAAACACCTTTTTTACGCTAAGTGTATTTATTGCCTGACACTTTTTATCATTGTCCTGTGGGTTGCAATAATAACAGTTCAGATTACAGCTATCTATCACCGATATGCGCATGTAGTCAATCTCTCTGCCAAATCTATCGCGCATATTAAAAGCCCTTCCCGAAACCGCAGTTAGGAAACGTACAGACATCACAATTCAGGCAGAGTCCGCCTTCTCCAAGTCCGGCAAGCTCATCTGCCAAAATCATATCACACGCCATAAGCCTCGGCAATACAATATCAAATATCGTGCGCTTGTTATACATGGCGCAGCCAGGCAGTCCACATATCGGCACCAGCCTGTCACCTGCATCATAGTACGACAGCAAAACATGGCTCCCGGCAGCACCGGTGAACCGTACGACACGATCCGCGCGCCTGTATTTTTTATGGCAAGCGGTGTTTTATCATCAGGATCCACGCTCATTCCTCCTGTGCAGAATACAATCTCCGCTCCTGCCTCTATTGCACGTAAGCATCCGTCTGTTATTTTTTGGTCATCATCATCAAACACCTCATGAAACATCATGTGTGCACCAAACTCTGCTATTTTTTTCTCGATGACAGGGGTAAACGCATCCTGTATCCTGCCGTGGTACACTTCGTTTCCGGTTGTGATTATTGCTGCTTTTCTGACCACAAACGGCTTTATATCAAGAATCGGTCCGTCATCGCATATGTGTGAAGCCGCCTCCAGCTTATCCTTTTTTATAACAAGCGGTATGATTCTTGTTCCGGCGAGCTTATCCCCCTTTTTCACAGTGGTATTGCCGTGCCTTGTAGCTATCATCATTTCACCAAAGGAGTTGACCTTTTTCAGCTTTTCGCTGTCCACCTTAAGCAGTCCGTCACAGTCAGCAATCACCTCTATCTTGCCTTCCTTTACAGGGGATGGATGCATTTTACTTGCGGCGCCACCAAAAACGCCGGATTCTGTGGCTTCACAATGACGTTCTGCGTCTGCCTCATTGCTATTTGTGCCACATGCGCTCATACGATAAAGCACCTCTGCTGCCTCATTTTCGTGCATCATGGTCTCATCATTTCCCATATATATATGGTGTCTTTTCCGACGCTAAGCAGCACCGGTATATCCTCTTTTGTTATAATATGCCCCTTGCGAAAAACCGCATCCTTTTTCACACCGGGGATAATCTGTGTGATATCGTGGCAGAGCACCTGTCCGACTGCCTCCGTTGTCTTCATAAGCTTCATATAATCCCACACTCCAAATATTATTTTTGTAAATAGTTACTGTCCTAAACCATACCCCGTGCATTTCCGTCACCGGCCGCACTCACTGTCATACTGCAGTAAATATCAAGTCCATGCTCTATATTTCCCATCAGAAATCCATGCTCTCCGACACTGCCTTCACACTGCCGCAGATTGACTATCAGTGTATTTTTCCTGATAACTGAAGCTCCTCTGCCAAGCATGGCTTTAGGTGTAAAACTCATGCTGTACGCTCTCAGTGCCTCAACGATACCCGGTGCATTACGCTCTGCAATATCCATTGTAGCTTCCGGTGTGATATCTCTCGGTGAAAAACCGGTACCTCCGGTTGTAAGCACCAGATTGCATTTCACATCATCACACAGCCTGACAAGCTCGTCTGCAATCTGTTTCCTCTCATCCGGTATGATTTTATATGAAACCACATCATACTTATCTTTGGAAAGCAGTTCCTTTATTTTCGGACCGCTTTTATCCTCTCTTTGGCCCGCTGCGCTTTATCACTTATCGTTATAATCCCTACAGTATACATTACATCTCCCTGTTATCCTTGATTAATTGTGTTATTTTTAACTTCCCAGCTTTTTAAAAGGGCTGTAATCGTTGCCGGTCACATTGTTAGTTGTGATCAGCAACGTAATGTCCGCTCTTGCCACCGGATTTTTCCAGCAGATGTATCTGCCCGATTTCCATGCCACGGTCCAGTGCCTTACACATATCATATATGGTAAGAAGCGCCACACTGACCCCTGTCATGGCCTCCATCTCTACACCGGTTTTGCCCACACAGGCTGTTGTGCAGATTGCCGTGATACTGCTGTTTTTTCATCCAGCTCAAACTCAACATCGCACTTTGTCATGCAATAGCATGACAGAGCGGAATGAGCATGGAATTGTTCTTTGCGCCCATGATTCCCGCAATCCTCGCTACTGCCAGCACATCGCCCTTTTTAGCTGTGCCCGTAGATACCGCCCTGTATACGGCGCCATTTACCTTTATCGTGCCACAGGCTTTCGCCACGCGGTATGTGTCATCCTTTGCATGCACATCCACCATGTGAGCTTCCCCTGCCTCATTAAAATGTGTGAGCTTTCCTTTATTTTGTTCCTGATTATTGATATCTAATTCGTTTTCCTGCGTCAATCTATTTATCCTCACTGTAACTATTCAGAACCACTGAAAACACCTTAATAGTTACCCTCATTTATTATTTAATAAATCTTTACGCCGTGCTCAAATGCCGATACCGCCTCAAGCACGCTGCCTGCTATACTTCTTGCCTTGTCAGAGATTGTAAAGCAGTTTGTTAGCTCACTCTCGCGCGGGTCGATATCCGCTATCTTGAAGCCTTCCCTGAAATAATATCCCTCACGGATAAGTCCTCGTATGATGCCTGTAATCGTAGCATTTACCGGAACATATTCAGACAATGCATTGTCGTAGCTTTCTTTATCCGGATATATCCGCGCCTATCTCATCGCCCTTTTGCACGACTGTCTCCGATTTTCTGACATCATGAATATATCCTGCCGCCGGAGCGTGAATCACACGCTCACTTGTGAAGCCGGCGATATTTCCCGGAACACCTGTGTTGGGCTGTGCCATGCCATCGGTAATGATGCGCGCCAGATTGTGCCCACGCATGGACTCAATCACCAGATGCACGTCTTGCCCTGCCGTAAAGCCCGGGCCTACTCCTATCACAAGCGGTGCCATATCGATTGTGGTGCCCAGATTTTTCTTTGCTATTATGGCATCTACCACAACATCCGGCTTTAAAAGTGCAATTGACTCACCCTTTGGTCTATAAGAAGCGGGACCTCTCCGGCTTCAAGCACAGCTTCGATGGCTGAACTATCCCACTTTCTGATACAATATGAGCCGCCGGTGTGTCATTTTCCCCTGAATATGTCTCTGTATCAGTCTCTGCATCAGCCAAGGCAGGAACTAGTCTGCTGTCACACCCTCTACAACTGCGCTCCCATCATACACTGCTTCACAAAAGGACACCTGGCGCCGTATGGCAGCCGGATAGTCTGTCTCAAGCGCTATCACCCTATGTCCTGCCCGGTGCAGTCTGTGGATGATGCCGGTCGCAAGGTCTCCTGCACCGCGGCATATGATTAACAAATTTTCTTTATTATTCTGATTATTGCTCTGATTCATACTCATCTGATTAATTACCCTGTTACCTTATTATTTCCATATTTGCAACTATTCAGAACCACCCACGCTCATTCGCAAAAACGCACGATACTCGTCCTTCAAAACCGCTATCGCGCAGCTTTCTGACATAGACCTGCCGCAGCGTATCTATAATCGAATCATCAACCACTGCATCCGCTGCCGTTCCAAGCTCCTCTTGCATAAGCTCATATCGAAATACAACGTCCTTACATGACCTGCCCTTTTCCCATGTGCCAAGCACTATGATAACATCTGTGGTACCCGGATATATGACAGGCTCATCCGCTGCCGGATATTTGAGGGAATGGTGTTTTGCCCCATCTGCTTCGATTATAACATAATCTAACGCCTGTGGCATGTCTTTAATCAGTTTATCAAGCAAATCATACGGCAGTCCGCACATCTTTGACTTTGACTGCTCTGATATTTTCTGTTCAGATATTTTCTGCCCCGCCATACAATATCCATCTTTTATTATTTTATCCCTTAACGCAAAAAAAATCGCAGGATAGGTCAGTGTCAGCTTCGACATACATGTGCGTTGTTGTTGTGACAAGCACACCTTTTCCACTCCTGTGATATTCCCTTGCAAGCTTATGAACGAGTGTGGTCTTGCCACCTGCGCCCACTATTGAAATCACTTTTTCCATATATTTCCATACTTTCCCACAAACAATAAAGCCGCCGGTGTACTTAATGCACCGGACGGCTTCAAAATCCTAAGCGTTAGTCATCCACACGCTTCACATCGTCTTTCTCGTCCATATCCCACATATATGCGCGTTCTTTGACTTCTTCGGCAAAATAATATTGAGAAGAATAGCGCAAAGTGAGCAAGGCACGATACCTGAACCGCCAAATATAAGCTGTACATAGTATGGCAGATGTGATGTAGCACCGGTTGTAGCGCCAAGTCCGTAGCCTAAACCGATTGCTACTGAGATAATTGTAATCTCACGGCTGCCGATTGGCTCCTTTGTGATGAGTCAATTCCCGAAATCAGGATAGAGGCAAACATCATAACAGCAGCTCCGCCGAGCACTGACTGAGGCATGATTGACATGAGAGCTCCAATCTTTGGGCAGAAGCCGCAAATAACGAGGAATATAGCTCCCATTGAAATAGCAAATCTATTGACAACCTTTGTCATTGAAACAAGACCTACATTCTGTGAGAATGAGGTATTTGGCAGTACTCCGAAAGCGCTGCAAATGATGAACCAAGACCATCACAGATAACACCGCCTGAAAGCTCTGAATCTGTAGCTTCTCTGTCCATTCCACCCTCCACACAGGCTGAGATATCGCAACTGTCTCGATTGCAGTAACGATAAACATGATGCCGATTGGATGATTGCATTGGCATGGAAGGAAATTCCCACATCTGACAGCTTTCCAAAGCCTATAAAGCTTGGAACTGCTATCCATGCCGCATTTTTAACCTCATCAAAGTTTACAACCCATGAGTATGTGTATTTAACACCGTCAGCGGTCACACCTGTGTGTGACATGGTAAGTGTCATAATGATTGCTACAACATATCCTGCCAGGATACCAAAAAGGATGGCAGATGATGAAAAAATACTGCGCGATGGTGCAAAATGCTTAAGAAGCACGATTACTATAAGTACAACCATTCCAATAAAAAGGTTTGGCAGTGAGCGTAATCATTTTTGCCTGTTCCACCACAGAAGTAGTTGATTCCCACTCCAAGGAGTGAAAGTCCGATTGCTATAACAACTGAGCCTGTAACGATTGCCGGGAAAAACTTGCGCAAAGGCTTTAAGAAGGCTCCGAGTATGCCCTCGAAGATACCTCCTACAAGGCAGGCTCCCATAATAGCACCATATGCTATAACTCCGCCGCCACACGCTGCAACTGTATTATTTAATACTCCAAGAAGCCCGAAGAGTTCCCATAACGATAGGTACCTTTCCGCCGACAGGTCCGATGGAAAACATCTGTACTAATGTTACAATACCTGCGATAATCATTGCATTCTGTAAGAGAGCTGTTCTAAGCTCCGCAAAGCCGGCGTCCGCTGTGAGTCCGCATGCTCCCATAACAATGATAAGAGGTGTAAGGTTTCCGATGAACATAGCCATAACATGCTGCAGTCCAAGCGGAATAGCCTGAGACAGAGGTATTCTGCCCTCAACTGGTAAGGTGAAGAGTTCGTTGTCTTTTTCATTGGTTCCTCCAAATAATTATACTCTTAATTTAATAAAAATTTACAAAATTATTTTACGTGCATAAGGCTATGTGGTCAATTTAGTATTACTTATAATATAATGTCTATTTACTTATAAATAAATGCTATTGAAATTAGTTTCTGACAACAACAGGGCACACCACAACCGGTATGCCCTATCTATTACAAACGATATAGCTATTCAGAATAATCTAAATTTATTCAACCCTAAGCAGCTCGCAGTTTCCCTGCATATCCTTCCAGAAATCCTTTATAGGTGTGCCGCGAAACTGATTGACTATGCTGCAGTTCATTGCACCGTGTCCCACGACAAGCACATTTTTGCCTGCCTCAAGCTGCGGTCTCAGCACCTGCTCTATAAACTCGCCTGTTCTGTGATATAGCTCCTCAAAGCTCTCTGCGCCGTCCTTTGCCACATATTTTTCCGGCTCCTCAAAGAGCAGGTAGACAGGCATTCGGGCTTTTGCCTGATATTCTTCACTCCCTCATAATCACCGAAGCACATCTCGTGAAGCCTGTTGTCAGTGATAATCTCTACTGCTGGGTTTCTGTCTGCAAGAAAAATCCTTGCCGTCTCCTGTGCTCTCTTAAGTGGGGAGCAGTAGCATATGTCAAAATCTATATCCTTATATTTTTCTGCGGCATCGTAAGCCATCTGCCTGCCGGTTTCGTTGAGTGGGATATCCACCTCACCCTGCAGTCTGTGCTCCTCATTCCAATCTGTTCTTCCATGTCGCAAAATATAAAACATAATTAATCCTCGATTTCTCCATTTTCTATGTCTCTCGAAGAAATGCCTTGTCTCCTTAATAACAACACCACTAAGAGCAAACAGCGCTATCATATTTGGCAGAGCATGAGACCGTTGAAGATATCAGCGATAGTCCACACCGCACTTACAGTCATATAAGGTCCGATGAAAACTGCAAGTATATATATCCAGCGATAAACCTTTACATATTTCATCCTTCCGCCACTCAAATACTCTAGCACCGCTCACTATAATAATCCCAACCGAGTATAGTTGTAAAGGCAAAAAATACAAGACACAGCATAAGTACAAATGCTGATAACTCTTTCGGTAAAGGAAGACCATTCTGGAATGCGTATGTAGTAACCTGCACGCCCTCGAGTCCGTCAACCTGCCATGCGCCTGTGAGCACGATGGAAAGTCCTGTAAGTGTACATATAACTATTGTATCAATGAAGGTTCCTGTCATGCTGACAAGTCCCTGACGTACAGGCTCCTTTGTCTGGGCTGCTGCCGCTGCAATCGGGCACTACCAAGTCCTGCCTCGTTTGAAAAGATTCCTCTGGCAACACCCTTTTGCATTGCAACAAGAAAGCTTCCCACGGCACCGCCTGTTATGGCCTTCGGTGAAAACGCTGCCTTTACTATTGTAGCAAACGCTGCCGGAACCGCTGTGATATTGCATACCACAAGCACGAGCACAAATACAATATATATAACAGCCATGAAAGGAACTATTATCTGGCTGACACTTGCAATACGCTTTACTCCGCCGATAAGCACTGCTGCCACGCAGAATGCCAGTACAAGCGAAGCAATGACAACTGACCATGAATACTCACCAAGGAACGGTAAAACCTTTACTGTATGCTGGTTTTTAGGGTCAAAAAAGTTGTTTACAGCACTTGATATTCCGTTTACCTGGCTGAATGTTCCTATTCCGAAAAGTCCAACGCATACGCCGAAAATGCAAATATCTTTGCAAGCCATTTCCATTTTGTACCCATTCCCTGCTCTATGTAGTAGAATGGTCCGCCGAGACTATGTCCGTCCTTGCCGATGACACGATATTTACAGCCAAAAGTCCCTCTGAATACTTTGTTGCCATGCCAAAGAAGGCTGCAAGCACCATCCAGAAAAGTGCTCCCGGTCCTCCTGCACCGACTGCAGTTGCTACACCAACTATGTTGCCGGTTCCGATTGTTGCGCTAAGCGCGGTACAGAGTGCGCCAAAGCTCGTAATCTCGCCATCGCCGCCCTCTTCATTTTTGACCATCCACTTTAGTGCCAAAGGAAGCTTTCTCATCTGAAGAAGCCCCAGACGAACTGTGAGCATTATACCTCCTGCCATGATGAGCACCATGAGCGGCACTCCCCAGACGAAATCGTCCACTGCTTTAAGAAAAATGTTGATTGTGTTCCACATTGAAATACTCCTGCCTCTCTTTTTATCTAAACACAAAGTCTTTGTGTTTTGAGCAAATACTATTAATATAAATAATTTCATCCGGAAACAATTGAAAAAGCAGGCTTAGCAGCACTTACGCGAATTGAAATAAAAAACCCCATATACGCTGCATATACAGTCTGATACATGGGATTAAGAAGATTATCTTAAGAATGTCTGTCCAATATCTTCTCCGTCCTGTTGCCTGAGAGATTCGTACGAGAAGCAGCCTGTGCCATGATATATTCATAGTCACTGCACTCCTACTGCTTCCTATTCGTACGTTGCACCTTCGGCCCCCGCCAAGCGGGTGTCTCCAGAGAGTCGATCCATTTACAGTTGCACCGCCTGCTGCGGCACCTGAGAGTTTTACTCCTTCGGTAGGCTTTGATAAGGTAAAATCGCTGCCGTTTTCCTGCAAACTTCATCTCGAAATTGTTTATTTTAAATTTATTGTTTTTATTAACCGTTAAGAATTATATGACATATATACGATTTAATCAATAGCACAAATGTACTAAACTGTCTCAACCTTAATTACATTGGTGTTGCCTGTCTTACCATTGATAAGACCTCCTGTGAGCACTATATGATCACCCTTTTTGAGCTTCATGACACTCTTTGCCTCGTTCATCGCATTGTAGAACATAACCTCCATTGAGTTGTATTCCTCGCACAGAACCGGCTTTACACCCCAGCTCAGGTTCAGCTTGCGCCATGCCTTTTCAGAGGTTGTCATGCCTATTATATCAACAGGGCAGCGGAAACGGCTGACCATGCGCACTGTACGTCCTGTCAGCGAGCTGACTACGATACATTTCGCATCCACATCTATTGCCATGGCACATGTAGCATGTGAAATGGCATCGACTATGCTTTTGTCTGGAACTCAGCATTGGCAAATCTCTTGCCGTAGTTTATCTGCTTTTCTGTATACTCTGCTGTCTCTGCCATATTTTTTACAGCCTCTACAGGATATTTACCTGCTGCAGACTCTCCCGAAGCATGATAGCTGATGAGCCGTCGTATACCGCATTGGCTACATCCGAAGCTCAGCTCTTGTAGGACGCGGATTGTGAATCATGGACTCAAGCATCTCTGTTGCTGTGATTACGCGTGTACCAAGCATACGGCATTTGTTGATAAGATACTTCTGTATTGCAGGCACCTCAACTCCCGGAATCTCAACACCGAGATCACCTCTGGCTATCATGATTCCATTTGCTATCTCACAGATTTCCTCCACATGGTCTACACCTGAGCGGTTCTCGATCTTTGCGATGATTTCGATGTCCTCTCCACCGTTTTCATCCAAAAAGCTTCTCAGATCAGCTACATCCTGCTTCGTAGAAACAAATGATGCAGCAACATAATCCACCTCGTTTTTTATACCAAAAAGCAGATCATCCTTGTCCTGCTTGCTTAAATATGCATGCTTCATGACCTTATTCGGGAAGTTCATGCTCTTTCTGTCTGAAAGTGTACCGCCTGCGATAACATCACAGATTGCATCGTTTCCTTTAAGCTCTCTGACCTGCAGAATGATGATTCCGTTCGCAACAAGTACACGGTCACCAACCTTTAAATCCTTGATCAGATTCTCATAGTTTACTGATACTCGCTCCTGATTTCCTACAATATCGTCAGTGGTAAGTGTGAATGTATCTCCATCCTTGAGCTCTATTTTGCCATTCTCAAAGGTCTTGATACGATACTCAGGTCCCTTTGTGTCAAGCATGATTGCGATTGGCATATGAAGCTTCTGTCTTACCTTCTTGATTAAATCTATTTTGCCCTGATGCTCCTCATGTGAGCCATGAGAAAAGTTTAATCTGGCAACATCCATACCTGCCTTTATCATCCTGGTGAGGACATCCTCATGTTCGCTGGCCGGTCCAATAGTACAGATAATTTTTGTTTTACGCATTGATATTCCTCCTGATGCTGATCACCCTATCAGCTTTTCTTTTAAAATATAATCTCACCCGAAGTCATTATATGACAATTTTCTTCAACAATAAAGTAAAAATATATATTTTTCAATTATTTAAAAATTCATATGCTCCACATACATTTCATCGAAATGCGGATACGATGCCAGCTCGATGTAACGCATGTCTCCGCTTATATCCAGTGCTCTTTCCCAGGCTTCCTGCGATAAAGCTACCGAAACAGCTCCGTTTCCTGCCGCATTTCCCACTTCTTTTGCCTTGTCCAAAAGCTCCTGTGGAAACAATCCTATTGCCGCCGCACTTGCTTTGTCAATATAGTTTCCAAAGCCTCCTGCAAATGTGAGAACATCCAAATCACAGGGCTTACAGCCATATTCCTTAAACAATACTTCTATTCCGGCGGCTATCGCGCCCTTCGAAAGCTGCAGCTTCCTGATATCCTCCTGCGTAATGTAGACTCCCGGTGCAATATGAACGGCGAGAGAGGGCTCTGTGCTCTGTGCAGTCTCCTCCGCTTCCACCTCAAACACATACGACCTAAACAGTATAGGAAGCTCCTGTCCGCTTAAAATCGTGCCGTTTTCATCTATGATTCCGGCTTTCAGAAGAACGGCAAGCGCATCGATAAGCCCCGAACCGCACAATCCCACAGGTCTGTCATTTCCGATAACCGAATACTTAATTCTGCGCCCTTCCAGCCATACCTTATCCACGGCTCCCTTAGACGCCGGCATACCCAGCTCAATCTGCGCCCCCTCAAAAGCCGGTCCTGCCGCAGTGGCACAGCACACATATCTGTCCCCTTTTCCAAGCGCCATCTCACCGTTTGTTCCGATGTCTAGATATAGCGTCAGCTCGTTGCAGTTCACTGTCTCCATCATACCCGCTGTAATATCTCCGCCTACAAAGCCTGATACAGCTGGAAATATAATTATGGTTTGACAATTCTCAAGTCCTATATCCAAAGGATTAAATTTCCTGCCAAAATATTCATCCGGCATAAACGGTGCCTTGCCAAGCTTTTCCGGTGAAATTCCCATAAGCAGATGGCACATAACTGTGTTTCCGGCAACTGAAAACCGGCTTACTTTAGTTCTGCCACATTCCGTGAGCATTTCTGATATCCAGCCGTTAAGCAGGGACACTATCTGTGTCTGCATCATCTGCAGGCCGCCATTCGCTTTATCGTTATCATCCGCCCTCGCTGCCGCATCAATTCTGGAAAGTACATCTGCTCCAAGGCTCCTCTGTGGATTGGCACCGCTTCTGGTAGAATAATCTGCCCTGTCTCTTTATCAATCAGGTAGCAGACTACTGTTGTGGTTCCGATATCACAGGCTGCAGGGTGTCTTCATTTGATTCGACTTTTTCAGATTCATTTGCGGTCTCTTCCTTCAAGACAACATTCCTATTCACATGCTCATTTACATGCTCATTAAATTTCCGATACATTCCTCCATTTGTCAGAACAACCATGCTGTCTTCTTTGATTTCCGGTGCTTTCTTTTCTCCCAACATAATTTCCATACCGTCACAAATCTTCGTCTGACAGGCCAGCACGTCCTTATAGTATGGTTTTGCCACCGTCACCTTGCACTTGCCGCAGGTTCCTTTTCCACCGCACGGTGTTTCTATCCCTGCAATGCCGTGACTGCGGCAGTATTCAAGAATAGTGGTTTTGTCGGTTGTTTTGCTATCTGTGTTAAGATTTATGGTAATTCGCTGCTGCATATAGTTTACCTCATTTGACATTGTACTATTATGGCTTTTTTCTTTAATTGTATGATACCACATTTATATATACTTTTGTAAACAAAGCACGAGTATCGTGCGGTTTTACGAATGTGCTTGGGGGTGATTCCGAATAGTTACTTTTTAACATAAAGACCCCGGACAAACGCCCGGGGTCTTCATTGATCCATATATACTATGCCGTATTAAACTATGTCTAATCTATATCATCTAATCCATGTCATCTAGTATATATCATCTAATCCATGCCACCTGAATTATTCTATCTGGTAAGTGCTGCAACAAGCTCATCCATCTGCTTTTCAGATGCCTCATTGAGATAGATTTAATTGTAACAACCGGCTCAACACACTCAATATTCTTGAAGCCCTCAACAATAGCCTTCATCTGACGTGCTGCTGTAGGAGCCCATGAACCGTTTTCCACGAAGGCAATCTTACGATTCTGATAAGCCTTTGCCTTGAGATGATGTAAGAAATCCTCCATTGGTGGGAAAATGCCTCCATCATATGTGCATGCGCAGAGCACAAGCCTGTCATATCTGAACGCATCCTCAACAGCCTCTGCCATATCATCCCTGCAAAGGTCTGTAAATGCAACCTTTACACCTGTAGCCTTGAGCTTTTCTGCTAAAAGCTCTGCTGCCTTCTTTGTATTACCGTGAATAGAAGCACATGCCACAAGGATTCCCTCATCCTCAGGCTGATAACTGCTCCATGTATTGTATTTATCTATGTAGAAGCCAAGGTTCTCTGTGAGAATCGGTCCGTGAAGAGGACAAATCTTTTCAATGTCAAGCCCTGCTGCCTTTTTGAGAACCGCCTGCACCTGAGCACCATACTTTCCAACAATATTGAAGTAATAGCGTCTTGCCTCACATGTCCAGTCCTCATCAGTATCGAGCGCACCAAACTTACCAAAGCCGTCTGCTGAGAAAAGCACCTTGTCTGTTGACTCGTACTCCATCATAACCTCCGGCCAGTGAACCATAGGAGCCATGACGAATGTAAGCTCATGCTTTCCAAGAGAAAGCTTATCTCCCTCTGCACTACAACCTTTCTGTCCGTTAAGTCTATATCAAAAAACTGTCCCATCATGTTAAAGGTCTTTGCATTACCTACAATCTGCATATCAGGATATGCCTCTGCAACCTTCTGGATATTGGAAGCATGATCCGGCTCCAAATGGGAAACAACGAGATAATCCGGCTTTCTGTCGCCGAGCGCCTCTCTCAATTGGCAAACCACTTATCCGTAACTCTTGCATCTGCTGTATCCATGATTGCAATTTTGTCATCCATAATCACATATGAGTTGTATGAAACACCGTTTGAACAACATACTGGCTCTCAAATAATCAATGTCCTTGTCGTCCACACCGATGTAAATAATGCTGTCTGTAATCTTCTTGTCCATGATAGGTACCTCC
>ENA-OQHP01000106-OQHP01000106.1-human-gut-metagenome-genome-assembly--contig:-NODE-106-length-26677-cov-2.220377_pt1 | contig 26677 bp, 35 predicted proteins | sample MGYA00242563_ERZ504717 | MGnify/ENA primary metagenome ERZ504717 (study PRJEB26092, sample SAMD00036212) | human gut metagenome | host: Homo sapiens | study: EMG produced TPA metagenomics assembly of... | reverse complement strand
TCAACCTGCAATTCTCGGAGGTGAACGGATATGCTCCGGAAAATTGAGATTTTAATGTCTGGTATTCCATTTTTCTATCCTTTAGGGGATGAACGGATAAATTACGCTTTTAAGGTATGGTTTTATACCCTAATAAGCTGCCGGAAAGTGAACGGGTATGCTCCGGAATATGTAGATAAACTGAAAATCCTTTCTTTAGGAAGTGATGCGGGTACAGGACAAAAGCAGGTGACTTCTGTGGAATTGTTGGGAGAGAAGAATAAGATAGAATGGAAGCAAGAGGCTGATGGACTGAGTCTTGTTTACCCTGATTCAGCTCATCTGAAAACAGCTGTAGGATTCCGAATCGTATGTAAGTAAACAGATTGAGAATGTGTAACAAAAAATGCGGAACGTATGTCCCGCATTTTGTTCTATTGAGTTTAGTCTTACAGTTTATATCCCCACTGCTCCAAGGCAAACGACCAGTTCTTTTCCACCAGTTCTACCGTCTCAGGTTTGTATTGGTATTTGTTTTTCTTGTAACCTTTCTTTTTGTTGACGTAAGCTTCAATGTCGGCACGAGCGTCCTCAAAACCTGGAATCTGCAGTTTTTGATAGATTTCCTGCGTCATGTCAAATGCATTGGTTTCGTAGTCTTCAAAGCGGACTTCTACCAGGTTGCCTTCCGGAATGAACTTCTTGTCGGCTTCGTACTTATGGTACAATTTGGCATAAACCGAAAGAATGTTTTCTTGCAGTTCTTCGTTGCTGATGTCCTGCAATTTTAGTGGTTGGATGGTGTTGGTGAAGAAGCTGCGTGTAGATTCAAATACGGTGTACGGGTTACGCATCAGGTAGATGAACTTGGCGTTGGGGAACATTTTCACCAGCTCTTTCACACGTCCGGTATGCGGCGGATTTTTGCTGAGGAACTGTGTACCGTGGGTGTTCCACAAAGAAATCTTGATGAGTTTGGTAAAGGTTTCTTCAAACACTTTCAGTTCGGCCTCGCTGATGTCATCGAACAACAGGTACTTGTCGGCATATTCCTGCATGTGTTTAGGCAGGAACCAGAAGTTATAGTACGTGTAGGGCATCATGTTAGCAAGGCAAATTCTTCTTCTTGCGGAAGGTCTACGGCAAGTTCCATGTTATCGGTCGGGCGTTTGTCCGGCATCAGCCAGCTCATGTTCTTCTTGAAGAAAGGTTGTCCCCACATCATCAGGTGCGGGAATACCGTCTGATAAGTGGTGTTGTAACCGAAGTGCTTGTCGCAAGAGAATACGTTGTGCATGAACGTGGTTCCACTGCGCCAGTGCCCGAGGATAAATACAGGATCGTGTTCCAGTGGCTTGTTGGCCAACAGCTTTTCGTAACGTTTGTCCTGCAGAGGAGCCAGCGTAGATAACAGGCGGCATACAGCTTGGTCAGGCGGTATTTTCCTTTATACGCAGGATCGATGGTACGACCAGCGGTTATCTGGTTGAAGGTCTTCCAGTCGGCTCCCACTAAAGTATTGATGGGGAGTTTGTTGAATTCAAGTAATCCCATTTCTTACGGTTTATTTTATTATTTCTTTTATTCTTTATTTAAATGAAGAAGGAAGGGCCATCATCTGATACATCAGTGTCTTGGCCATCCGCTTGTGACCTTCTGCATTGGGGTGAAGCCGGTCTGTTTCTCCATTGTGAAAATAAGGCACATGAGAGTCATTCATGGGGTAGAGCCCGCTTAGACTATTTAAGTCGATCACGGGTACAGCCCAGACATTTCCGGCTTCTTTGATTGTTTGCACATAGTCATTTACGAATAATCCTTTACTGTTGGTGAAGGCTTCTTCCGGTTGTACATTGTTGTCTCCAAATTGTGCAAATCCTCGATGCAGTGGTGTCAGCAGAATAATCTGCTGGGTTGGGAAATTCGTTTTCAGATAATCCATCAGTCTGTTTATACGTCCACAGAATGTGTCTGTATCTGTACTCATTTCGCGGTAAGTTTTTTCGGCTTTCTTCCCGTTCGGCATAGGAGCATCGCGTTTTACTTCTTCAAACCATTTACCGATAGGAACTCCTGCATTGAAATCGTTGGTGCCGGCAAAAACAATAATGGCGTCTGTTTCTTGTCCGTGTTCTTGCAGAAGCAGTTGTGCCTGCTTTAGCAAACCATCCATCTGATTTCCATTGATGCCGTATGAAAAAGCTTCGATTCCCAGCATCTCGGCTAAGTACTCCCAGTAGCACTTTTGAGTACCGATTCGTTGCTTGTCTGTAATAGAGTCGCCCAGGAATGCTACTTTCTTGCCTTTCCATTGATGGCTTTCATTGGCAGAAGCATAAGTTTCTGCTGAAATTTCCATTGCATGAATAAAGGCTGAAGCATCCATGTGAACCAGAAGTGCTGCCATTGCGAGTGCTGTGAATTTTTTATTCATACCTTACCGTGTTTGATGCGTATTATTTTTTTATTTCCACAGCAATACCTTGACGTTCCAGTTCTTTTACGGCACGTTCAATGGCTTCGTAGTGCTCTGGAGCGATTCCCAGTTTCGGCAGATTGAGGACAGGCAGTTCCATCTGGTTATGCATGTCTTTGTCGGCCACCTGATCGATAATCATACCTACTGCACTGGTGTTGTTGGTAATCGGGTCAATCAGGATGAAGGCACCGGTAGCTTTGTTCTTTGTATATGGGTCGAAGAACAGCTCCTTGGAAGAAGTCAGTACCACATGGGCAATCTGGTTGAGCTGCATAGGAACATCTTCCTTGGCCAGGCGTCCGTTTTCTACTGACAGGTGTTCCATGGTGTTGATATCTACCTTATATTTGATGCTGTCGATACGGGTACGGCTGGTATTGGTGGTTTGTTTCAGGAAGAAAGATTTTTCCATGTCCATCTTTTCTTCGTCCATCCATACGAGCATGGCTTCGAAGTTACGTCCAATCAGTGGCATGTTGTCTGGGTGTACCAGCATTTCGCCACGGGATACGTCGATTTCATCTTCCAGTGTCAGGGTTACAGACATAGGCGGGAAGCATAGTCGAGTTCGCCGTCGTAGGTCACGATGCTTTTTACATGCGAACGTTTGCCAGAAGGAAGAGCTACCACTTCATCGCCTTTACGGATGACGCCGGAAGCTACCTTCCCACAGAAACCGCGGAAGTCGAGGTTCGGACGGAGTACATACTGTACCGGATAGCGGAAGTCGTTCAGGTTATGGTCGTTACCGATGTGTACGGTTTCAAGGAATTCCAGCAAGGCTGGGCCTTCGTACCATGGAGTACGGTCTGATTTTTCTACTACATTGTCACCTTCAAGGGCTGAAAGTGGAATGCACTGTACGTCGGGAACTCCTAACGGGGAGATGAAAGCGGTATATTCGGCTACAATCTTGTCGAATACTTCTTTTGAGTAGTCAACCAAGTCCATCTTGTTGACAGCCAATACCACGTGCTTGATACCTAACAGAGATACCAGGTAAGTGTGGCGGCGGGTCTGTGTGATGACACCGGTGCGGGCATCAACCAGAATGACTGCCAAGTTGGCGGTAGAACCACCGGTAATCATGTTACGGGTGTATTGTTCATGTCCCGGAGTGTCGGCAATGATGAACTTACGGTTGTTGGTAGAGAAATAACGGTAAGCCACGTCGATAGTGATACCTTGTTCACGTTCAGCTTTCAATCCGTCGAGCAACAGGGCATAGTCAATGTGTTCACCGGCATTTCCCATACGTTTGCTGTCGCGTTCCAAGGCATCGAGCTGGTCTTCATACAATTTCTTACTGTCGAACAGCAGACGACCGATTAGTGTAGATTTACCGTCGTCTACTGAACCTGCGGTCAGGAAACGGAGCAGGTCTTTTTGTTCATCTTTTGCCAGGAATTCTTCGATGGACATCTTGCCTCTGGCTTCTCCTTCCATCGGGTTGCCTGATTTGCTTTTATCTAATTCTTCCATGTTGTTGCGTAATTAAAAATATCCTTCACGTTTCTTTTGTTCCATACTGGCTTCCTGGTCGAAGTCGATGACACGGGTAGTACGTTCACTCTTGGTGGTGGTCATCATTTCCTCTACAATCTTTTCGATGGTATCGGCTTCGCTTTCAATGGCTCCTGTCAGCGGCCAGCATCCCAAGGTACGGAAACGGATTTTCTTCATTTCAATCTTGTCGCGTATTTTTCCGGCAGACGGTCGTCGTCGGGCATAATCAATTGTCCGTCCATGTTGACTACCGGGCGTCTTTGGCAAAATACAACGGTACGATTGGAATATTTTCAAGGCGGATATATTGCCAGATGTCCAGCTCTGTCCAGTTGCTCAGCGGGAACACACGAATACTTTCTCCTTTGCGGATGCGGGCATTGTAGATATCCCAAAGCTCCGGACGCTGGTTTTTAGGGTCCCACTGGGTGGAATTCGTTGCGGAAAGAGAAGATACGTTCCTTGGCACGTGATTTCTCTTCGTCGCGGCGTGCGCCACCGAAGGCAGCGTCAAATTTATATTTGTCGAGGGCATGGAGCAGGGCCTGTGTCTTCATCAGGTCGGTATGTACCTTACTTCCGTGAGTGAAGGGGCCTACGCCTGCCTTGAAAGCTTCCATGTTGCTTTCTACAATCAGGTTCCAGCCGTATTTCTTGGCATATTCATCGCGGAACTGAATCATTTCCTTGAATTTCCATTTGGAGTCGATGTGCATCAGTGGGAACGGTACTCTTCCCGGAGCGAAGGCTTTTTCAGCCAGACGGACCATGACGGATGAGTCTTTTCCGATACTGTAGAGCATCACCGGATTTTCAAATTCAGCAGCCACCTCACGAATAATGTGAATAGACTCGGCTTCGAGTTCTTTCAGGTGGCTTAAATTGTATTCTTCTTGCATGGTTATATATGTTTATTTTTTGATTACTTTCGGAAGAATCAGTCGAGCAGCTGGTCGACAGATTCTTTAAGGGATAATTTCGATGTATCGAGCGAAAGAGCCGGATGAGCCGGAGCTTCGAACGGAGCAGAGATACCGGTGAAGTTCTTGATTTCTCACGGCGTGCCTTAGCATACAGACCTTTTACATCACGACGCTCACATTCTTCTAACGGCGTGCTGACGTAGATTTCTAAGAAATCCTCTTTCCCGATGATTCCGGCAGCCATTTCGCGTATTTCGTTGTTGGGGCTGATAAAGGCGGCCAGGGTGATGATGCCGGTATCGACAAACAGCTTGCCGACTTCTGCAATGCGGCGGATGTTTTCTACACGGTCTTCTGCCGAGAATCCCAGGTTGTTGTTGATGCCGCTCCGGATGTTGTCGCCATCCAGGATACGGCAAAGCAGGCCGCGTTGTTGTAATTCACGCTCCAGGGCAATGGCGATGGTGCTTTTACCGGAACCGCTCAGTCCGGTAAACCAGATCATGAGTCCGTGTTGCTTCAGCAGTTCTTCTTTGTCAGCACGGCCCAGCATGCGGTCGAATATCGGATAGATATGATTTGTTTCTTGATTATTCATGGTTTAAAGCGTATTTAATCTGTTTTAAAACGGCCATATCAGCGGAATGAGGAATACGGAAATCAGGAACGTAATGATGTTCAGTGGCAGTCCGATGCGTACGAAGTCGGTGAACTTGTAATTTCCGATACCTTGTACAATCAGGTTGGTCTGATAGCCGATGGGAGTGGAGAAGCTGGCTGAGGCTGCCATGCAGATGACCACGAAGAACGGCATGGGATTGATGCCCAGCTGGGTGGACAATGACAAGGCAATGGGGAAAGACAGTGCTGCCGCTGCATTGTTGGTAATCAGCTCCGTAAAGATGTTTGTAATGATGAACAGCACGGCCAGCAATACGTAGGGACTGTAATTATGTCCCAGGTTGATGATGTATCCGGCCAGCAAATCGGCCACCCCGGAATTTTCCATGGCCTTGCTGATGGCAAAAGCGCAGGCAATGGTAATCAGAATATCCCATGAAATATATTTGGTGTATTTCTGTGGAGGGAATATTTTGCTCCATGCCATGATGACCGTAGTGATGGAAACGAAAAAGAACATATCCAGCTTGATGCCTTCTGGAAGGTCTTTTTCAATACCCGGCAGTTCGCCCACGGTGGCCCCTACAATCATGAACAGGAGCAGGAAAAGGGTAAACCAGCGTTTCTTTTTGCCGGCAGGTTCGTATTCTTTTCCGTTGGCCAGCATCAGGAAGACGGATGATTCTCCCCATGTCTGGATGAAACTGTCATCGGTCAGCACCACCAGTGTGTCACCCTCCCGGAAACTGACCTCGCTCAGATTCTTATAGGTGCGTCCGCTGCGGCGAAGTTCTTTTACTTCAGCTCCGTAATGGCGCTTGAAATCAAATTCGCTGACCGTCTTGTTGATTCCCGGGAACCGGGGGCCGATTACGGCTTCTACCAGGTGCAATGAAGAATCGCCATCTTCTTCGCTGGTGGTTTCCGGACGGTCGGAAGGCAAGAGCTTTTAGAGAACAGAAGCAGGTAGATGATGCCGGCCAGGGCGATAAAGACTCCCACTTTTCCGAGTTCGAACATGCTGAACCCTTTCAGTCCTGCGTCAAGAATCATGCTGTGGACTACCAGTTGGTAGAAGTGCCAATCAGGGTGCAGATGCCTCCGAGAATGGTCACATACGAAAGGGGAATCAGGAAATAAGTGGCCGGAAGTTTGACGTAGCCGGCCCACCGTTTGATGATAGGGGCAAAAATGACTACTATCGGGGTATTGTTCAGGAAAGCGGAAATGAAGGCAATGCTGGGCAGCATGCGTATTTGTGCCCGGAAGACCGAAGTGGTCTGCTGTGGCAGCAGTTTTTTGATAAGCTGTGACAAGGCATTGCTCTGACGGACGCCCTCGCTTATCAGAAACAGCATGGCTACGGTAATCATGCCTTTGTTGCTGAAGCCTTCCAGCATTTCTTTAGGGGTAAGGATACCCGTGCAAAGAAAAATCACCACCACCGAGAACAAAATCATTCCCGGTCGCATCTTGTCCATAATCAGTGCGGCCAGCATGGCCACGAGTGAAAGAAGTACGATGATAATCTCAGTAGACATAAATTGGGGGTTATTCTGCAATGAACCAGGGGTTCAGCAGGTCTGTTTTATTATATTGTAGCGGTTCTGTTTTTCCAGCCTGATAGACTTCCTTTCCGGCAGCACGGATAATGGCATGGCCGGCTGCGGTGTCCCATTCCATCGTGGGAGCGAAGCGGGGATATACGTCCGCGTTTCCTTCGGCAATGAGGCACAACTTTAACGAACTTCCCTTGGAAATTGTTTCCACGTGTGCATGTTTTTGCTGCATTTCATGGATGTAAGCTTCCGTTTCGGGAGTCAGGTGTGAACGTGAAGCCACGATAACGAACGTATCGTTTGTCCGGTTGGCATACGGCAACCGTTCGGCTTGCTCCATCAGTGCATCCAGCGACGGAAAAGCTTCTGTATCGGTAATGTCTTTGATTTTGTAGGCTCCTAGTTCAATGTCGGCAAAATAGAGTTCCTGCTTTACCGGAATGTAAATGACTCCCGCTTCAGGACAACCATTTTTCACATAGGCAATGTTTACGGTAAATTCTCCGTTACGCTTGATGAATTCCTTGGTGCCGTCTAGTGGGTCGACTACCCACAGCTCTTTCCATAGTTGTCTTTCTTCTGGAGCGATTTTAGCCCCTTCTTCGCTCAAAACGGGGTAAGGAGTCGCAGCCAGTGCTTGGGCTATAATTGCATGCGACTTGCGGTCGGCAATGGTCAGCGGAGAATTGTCCGCTTTCTTTTCTATTTCAAAATCTGCTTTCGGGTCTGTGTAGACAGACATAATTTCTGCTCCCGCAGCAAGGGCGGCCTGAATGGCCATGTACAATATATTCTTATCCATAATAGTATAAATCGCTGTAAAATAACTGCTTTTTTATATGTTGGTTGTGGTTTATTATTCGTTTTTTCTGTTCCTGACGATTTTTTATAACTTCTTTTAAGAAATCTTGGTCCGATTGTGCGGATGTTTCCAGATTCGCCACATGTAAAAAGCACAGTGTGTGAAGGCAAACACAAAAGAGATGGTCAGCAGGGTCTTGTCAGCATCCCATCCTACGGTCTGCTGATGCCATAGTCCGGTAATCACACTTAGAATAGACAAAATAAGTCCGGTCAGGTTTAATACAATATCTCCCTTCCGGTGTTTTTGACCATACTCCAGTTTGCTGTGATGAATTCCGTATGAAGCATAGACATCCAGTCCGATAAGCATCCACAGTATCAGACGTATCCAGGTATCGGCCGGAAGGAAGCTCATCATGCACAAGCAGGTGAGGATACCCATAATCGGAACGAAGGGTACGAAGGGAGTCTTGAAGGCACGGGTACATCGGGCATGGTCTTGCGTACAATCAGGATGGCTGCGCAGACCAAGGTGAATGCCAGGAGTGTGCCGATACTGGTCATTTCACCGGCTACTTGTGCCGGGATAAATCCGGCCAACAGGCTGACGAGTACCATAAACAGGCAGTTGCTGTGTACCGGTGTACGGAAACGCTGGTTGATTTTGGAAAAGAACGGTGGTAAAAGACCGTCGCGGCTCATGCTCAGGAATACACGGCTTTGTCCGAGCAGGGTGACCATAATTACCGAGCAGTATCCGAACAGAATGGCCAGGATGATGGCCTTGTTCAACCACGGATAAGCGGGTTGTATGACACCTGCAGCATCGGGATACCCCATCTTTTCAATGGCTACAGCTACCGGAGCAATTCCCACCTGCCACTGAAGTCGGTGTAATGGCTACTCCTGTCATCACATGGGCAAAGAGAATATATAAGATGGTGCAGACCAGCAAGGATACTAAAATACCGATGGGCATGTCCCGTTTCGGATTTTTGGTTTCCTGTGCTGCTGTACTTACCGCATCGAATCCTAAAAAGGCAAAAAAGACAATCGCTGCTCCACGGAAAATCCCGGAAACACCGAATTCTCCCAATGTACCGGTATTGGCTGGAATGTAAGGAGTATAGTTCTCATTTTGAATAAACTGCCAGCCGAGTACCACAAAAATCAGGATGACTGCTATTTTTAGAAATACAATCAGTCCGTTAAAGAAAGAACTTCCGGCGGTACCTCGCATCAGAATTAAGCTCATGAGGACCACAATTATCATGGCTGGAATGTTGACAATACCCCCGTCCCATGGACATGCCGTAAATGCATGGGGTAAATCAATGCCTACTCCTTGCAGGAATACGGTCATGTAACGGCTCCAGCTGATACTGACAGTCGTGGCTGCTACGGTATATTCCAATACTAAGTCCCATCCGATAATCCAGGCAATAAGTTCTCCCATGGTGGCGTAGGAGTAGGTATAGGCACTCCCGGATACCGGAATCATGGAAGCAAATTCTGCATAACAGAGTCCGGCAAAACAACAGCCGATGGCTGCAATAATAAAGGAAAGTGTGATAGCTGGTCCGGTATACGATGCGGCTACGGTTCCGGTAATGGAAAATAATCCGGCTCCGATAATTACACCTACCCCGAGAGCTACCAGGCTGACAGGGCCCAGCACTCGTTTAAGTACCACTTCCAGTTTCTTTGGCTTCTGCTTGTAAAGCCTCTATACTTTTTCGAATAAAAAGCCCCATTTCTTTGTCTGTTTTTTATTGTCCGACAAAGGTAGGAAAAATTACTGAATATCTTATTTCAGATATTGTGTAACCTTTCCGCTGAGCTGCAGTAAAGAGATTTCGCACATCTTGGTATCGTATTCGGCAGAAAGAATGCGTTCTTCGGCATCGAGCAGACTTTTTTGTGCTTCACGCATTTCAATACCTGATAAGTCGCCCAGCAGGTAACGTTCCTTGGCGATTTCATGGTTCTCTTTAGCAGAAACCAGGTTTTGACGTTCCAGTTCCAGCAGGCGAAGGTTGTTTCGGTAAGCCTGCCACAGGTTGCTCAGGTCGGCTCGTAAGCTTTGTTCCAGTTCATCGCGGGCAAATTGTGCGTTGCGGATAGCCAGGCTGGCATTTCGTTTTTCCCGTTTCCGGTTACCGTCGAAGATATTGAATCCGATAGTGACACCTCCGCTGAATCCCCAGTTGTTTCGTTGGCGTGTGGCATTTACGTCGTATTTGTTGAGGGTGTATCCGTAACCTGCATTTAGTCGTACGTACGGATAGTTGCGCGACAATACCTTTTTATAATCCAACTGAGCCAATACGGTGTTTTGGTCCGCTTGCAATAAAGAAGCATTGGTTTGAAGGGCCCCTTCCCACAAGTCATTGAATTCCAAGTTCTCGTTTACGTCAATCACAGAATCTTTCACACTGAGTGGGCGGTCCATGTCTTTGGCAGCCATCAGCTCATTGAGATTGATGCGTGAAGTGTGCACCAGTTCCCTTTGTTTGATATACTGTGCCCGGTCGGCATTGAAGTCGACGGTGGCCTGCTGATAATCCAGTCGGGAGAAATTCCCGATATGATAACGTTCTTCTACGATACGCAGGCGTTCTCTGGATAGCGATACGGCATAGCGGAAGTTTTCAAACGGATTTCCTGCTGGATGTAATTATAATACTCCGCAGTAAGACTGGCAATAAAATCTTCAATGGCAATTCGGGTATTGGTGGCACCTTGACGTTCTAGTTCTTTCAATTGCTTGTAAGTGGTGCTGATATTGAAACCGTCAAAGATGGTCCAGTTCAAATCTACTCCAGCATCCAAGGTCTGGTCATACACGCCACGAAGCTTGGTGGTTTCACCCGTTGCCCGTGCCTTCGTATTGCTGTTGTCTGCATTTCCGGTATATCCGGCAGTCAAATCTACCGTGGGCAAGTAGCCGGCATTCCCTAACGTCGCATTGTTTTTACTTATTTGCTCTTCGTTGCGGGTGATGCGGAGTGAATAGTTGTTCGCCAGTCCCTCTTCCAGGCACTGTTTTAGCGTATAGGTGTACTGGGCTTGTGCGGCTATTCCACCTCCCAGCAGACATATCATGAAATAAATAAGCCGTTTTCTCATTTTCTTTCTTTTTAGCACGGTTTGTCGAAATATACGAATAGATAGCAGGCACAATGTACATGGTCAGGAAGGTAGATACCAGCATACCACCCACTACTGCTACTCCCATGGCAATGCGCTGATTGGCTCCTTCTCCCGAGCAAAGCCAATGGAAGCAGGCCCAGGATGGTAGAAGCACTCGTCATCAGTATGGGGCGTAAACGCTGAAGGGCGGCATCGCGGATGGCCTGCATCTTGTCTTCTCCTGCTTCTTGTTTTTGGTTGGCAAACTCTACAATCAAATACCGTTCTTGGCTACCAGACCAATCAGCATGATGATACCAATCTGACTGAAAAATGTTCATGGTAATGTCTCCAAAATACATGAAGACCAATGCTCCGGCAATGGCCAGAGGAACAGTCAGCATGATGATGAACGGGTCCTTGAAACTTTCAAACTGTGCGGAAAGTATCAGGTAAATCAGTACAAGTGCCAGAATAAAGGCAAACATCAGGCTGGAAGAACTTTCACGATATTCCTTTGAGTCGCCCGACAAAGCCGTGCGGAAGGTATCATCCAGTACGTTGGCTGCAATCTTGTCCATCTCGTCCAGACCGTCACCAATGGTTTTTCCTTCAGCCAATCCAGCAGAAATCGTAGCTGAGATAAAACGGTTGTAGTGATACAGTTTGGGAGGCGCTACCGCTTCTATGAATTCCACCAGGTTGTCCAGCTGAATCATTTCTCCCTTGTCGCTGCGGATATAGATGGATTTGATATTGGCGGGCTGGTTACGTTGCTGTCGGTTAATCTGACCGAGAATCTCATATTGTTTCCCGTTCATATAGAAATATCCCATACGCTGTCCGCTCAATCCGTATTGTAAGGTTTCTCCAATGTCGCGCACGCTTACTCCAATGGTACCCGCTTTGTCGCGGTTGATGGTGACACGCATTTCCGGACTACTGAATTTCAATCTACGTCGGCCATCTGGAAGGTCGGGTTGTCGTACACTTGTGCCAGGAACTCCGGCAGTACCTCCTGTAGCTTTTCGATGCTGATCAGCTGTAGTACGTATTGCACCGGCATACTGGCTCTTCGGCCACCGAAAGAAGACTGCTGCTGTACGAAGGAACGTGCTTTGGTGTGGGTACGGATGGCTTTCGAAATCTGTTCGGCCACCTGCATCTGCGTATAGTCGCGTTCTTTGATATCTTTCAAGGTAATCTGAATGTTTCCGCTACCACTGGATACGCGTGCAGAGACGAAAGCAGCATCCGGTACGATGGAGTCTACCAGCGTGTTGATTTCTTCCGTATAATTGCGTATGTACTCATAGCTGGCACCTTCTGCCGCACGGGTTCGGATATTGATTTGCGAACGGTCCTCCAATGGGGCCATTTCGGCAGGAATTTCTCCCCATAAATAACCGATGAGCACCAGGGTGAGGATGGTAAACGGAATGGCAATGACACGTTTCCGGAGGAAGGCGTTGAGCGAACGGGAGTAGACACGGTTCATTCCTTCAAAGAAAGGCTCTGTCTTCCGGTAGAACCAGTTCTGTTTTTCCCTGTGCTTCAAAAGCTTGGTTGCAAGCATCGGGGTGAATGTCAGGGCTGCAAAAGAAGAGATGATAACCGAACCGGCCACCACGAAACTGAATTCCCTGAACAGACGTCCACTGGTTCCTTCCATGAACACAATCGGGATAAATACAGCCGCCAGCGTAATGGTGGTAGAGATGACGGCAAAGAAAATTTCTTTGGCTCCTTCAATACCAGCTTCAAAAGGTTTCATTCCCCGTTCGATGCGGATGTAAATATTTTCCGTCATGACAATGGCATCATCCACAACCAGTCCCACGGACAAGACGACAGCCAGCATCGTAAGTACGTTGATGGAGAATCCTGCCACGTACATCACGAAGAATGCTCCAATCAGGGAGACCGGAATCACGATACAGGGTATCAGTGTCACGCGCCAGTCGCGCAGGAAGAGGAAAATGATGATGATAACCAGTACAAAAGCTTCGTATACCGTACTCTCTACTTCCGCAATGGAAGCACGGATAAAGCGAGTATTATCGAAACCGTAGGTATATTCTACGTCATCAGGCAAGTCCTTCTGCATCTGCTCCATACGTTCGTATACGGCATCTGCAATATCGATGTGGTTAGCACCTGGCTGAGGGATGACTACCACACCGACCATGGGCACACCGTTCATCTTCATGTAGCTTTGATGTCGGCCGGCCCCAGCTCGGCATACCCGATGTCGCTGAAGCGTACTACCTGTCCATTCTGTTCCTTTAAGATGATGTTGTTGAATTCTTTAGCCGTGTGCATCTGTCCCATGGTACGCAGGGTAAGTTCCATGGTATTTCCTTCGATACTTCCTGAAGGAAGTTCCAGGTTCTGGTCGTTGATGGCATTCTTGACGTCTACAGGCGTGATTCCGTAACCAGCCATTTTTACCGGGTCCAGCCACAGACGCATGGAGTAACGTTTTTCTCCCCAGATGGATACACTGCTGACATCCGGAATGGTCTGCAACTGCTCCTTGACCGTTAAATCGGCTATTTCACTTAGCTCCAGCAGTGAGCGGGTATTGCTTTGGATGGCTACCATCAGGATGGGGCTGGCATCCGCATCGGCTTTGGAAACGGTAGGAGGGTCACAGTCGCGTGGCAGGTAACGCTGCGCACGTGATACCTTGTCACGCACGTCGTTGGCGGCTGTTTCCAGATCTACAGACAACTCAAATTCTACCGTAATACGGCATTGTCCCTGCTGGCTGGTACTCGACAGGGAACGGATACCAGGAATACCGTTGATGTTCTGCTCCAGAGGTCAGTAATCTGGTTTTCAATAACTTCTGCATTCGCTCCCGGATAACTGCATGTCACAGAGATAATCGGGTTATCTACCGACGGATATTCACGTACTCCCAAAGTTGTATAACCAATCAGTCCGAATAGCAGGATGATGATGGTGAGTACGGTGGCCAGTACCGGCCTTCGTATACTAAGTTCGGATATGTTCATACGGCAGAAGGTTAGTTGATTTGGTCAAGAATTACCGGCATGCCGGTACGTAACTGCAGGGTACCGGAGGTCAGTATGGTATCTCCGGCAGACAGGCCTTTCAAGACTTGTACTTCTGCTTCCGTGCGGATACCTATTTCTACATCCACCGGTTCAGCCAGTCCCGAACGATACAAGAATACCTTGTTTTTTCCCATTTCCGGCACGATGGCTTCCGAGGGGATAGCAATGGCATCTTGAATTTCCTGTTGTTTCAGTGCGATGTCCGCATAACGTCCGGGGAGCAATTCTCCGTTCCGGTTCGGATAGAGGGCACGTACGGTCAGGGTATGTGTTTCCTCGTTGATACGTGACTCAGTGGCATATACTTGCGAATTGAAGGTTTCCAGCCGGCCTTCAATTTTAAAGGTCAGGTTGGTACCTTTCTGAATCTGTCGGGCATAACGTTCCGGCACGGCAAACTCTACTTTCAACGGGGTGATTTTAGTCAGTTTGGCAATGACTGTAGTCGGAGAGGCGTAGGCTCCAAGCTGACCTGTCGCAATCCGATGATGCCGTCGAATGGGGCACGGAGTTCCGTCATGGCAATATTGGCCTTCACATTTTCGATGTCGGCATTGAGGGTGGCCAGTTCCGTTTTTACCTGTTCGTAGGCTTCCTTACTGACCGCATCGCGTTGCAGCAAGGCATTTTGACGGAACACGCGGTCTTCGGCCAGTGGCATCTGAGCTTCCAGGCGTTTCAATTGAGCTTGTAACTGACTGTCGTTCACCTTGGCCAGCAACTGTCCCTTTGATACGAAACTACCTTCTGTAAATTCGATGCTGGTAATTTTTCCGGAGGTTTCAAATGAAAGGTCCACCTCTTCGTCCGGCATCAGCTTTCCGCTTACGAACAACTGGTCCGTAAGCAGATGAGCTTGATAATCTTCGCATTTACATTTAGCGCCTTATTTTTGTCGACTGGCGATTTCTTCTCGGCAGCAGCCAGTTCCTTGTTCTCTCCGGGAGTAAATGTATGAATGCCCAAGGCGGTCAGCCCTGCACCTACCAAAACGATAATTCCCCATTTAATTCGTTTGTCCATGTGTTTATTAGAGTCTGGTTAATTAATTATTTGGCAAACATATTGATTTATTGAAAGAATACCATGTTTTTTATATTTTTTATAGTTAAAAGAACCCTTTTAGAGAAGCGAAATCATAATTATCGGAAAGGGATTTGTAAAAACAGAGGCTTAGGTTGTTAATTTTATGGAAAACTGAGAAAGGCTTTTTTATATTAGTTATTGTACTACTATCTTTGCATACCGATTGTGTATTTATACTATGTTATCTCATATTGTCAGAAAAAATAAGCTTTTCCGTGCCTTATGTATGATGATGTTGTTACTCATACATTTGGATGCGTATGCGTATGAGGTAATCAGTGCATGCCAGGTTGATACACAGGACGAAATGGCGATACCTTCTGCTGCTGATACTTTTCAGGAAGAAGATGTGAATGTCCTTGAGTGGGAAGATTTATCTTATTCAAAAACCTCTGTGCGTTCTTTTTTTCTGGTGGTTTATATTAGGTTCGCTTCCTTTATTTTTCATTTGCTTTCGAAACTTTATTGCTGATATTTCTGTAATAGTCCGTACTGTATCCTTACGCGTATTTCCTGTACGCCCGTATGTGACTTTTTGTACCTTATTGATTTAGTTCTTTTCGCACACTGCGTAAAAAAAGTCTGTTCCGGTTTGGTGTGATACCTGATCGGAAGGTTATTCTTGTTTTTAAAAATCAAATTACATAGTAATCTTTATTTTGTCATCTTATGAAAAAATTTTCTTCACAAGGTTGCAATCTGGTCATGTGTGGCCGGACTGTTGCCTGCCTGTCAGTCATCAGGCGAAAAACAAGTAAAGAGTAAGGAAACCATACCGGTGACGGTACTTCAGCCTACTACCATTGACTTGCCACGGTCGTATGTGCCGATATTCAGGCGATTCAGTTTGTAGAAATAAAAGCTCGTGTAGAGGGCTTTATTCAGCAGGTACTGGTTGACGAAGGTCAGTTGGTAAAAAAAGGACAACCCATGTTCCGTTTGAATTCAGAGAATTATATGGAAGTATTAAAAGCAGCCGAGGCTAACTACAAACAGACCCAGGCGCAGCTGGAGATGGCCAATTATGAAACGGAACGCGTGCAACGTCTGGTCGACAAGCAGATTATTTCTTCTATCCGTTTGGACCAGGTGAGGCGTGAACGGGAAGTGGCTCGGATGAAAGTGGAGCAGGCACGTGCAGAGATGCAACGGGCACAGATGGAATATAGTTACACCACGATTACCGCTCCTTTTACCGGTTATGTAGACCGTATACCTTATAAAGTGGGAAGTCTGGTGAACCCGGAAAGTCTGTTGACTACCGTGAGTGATATTTCGGAAATCTTTGCCTATTACAAAGTGAACGAAAGCGAATACTTGCGCTTGAAGCGTGCGCAGTTAAGCGGAGAAAATCTGCAGCAGCTGGATAACGTGGAACTGATTTTGCCTGATGGTTCGGTGTATTCACATAAAGGAAAGCAGGAAACCGTGGAAGGGGACTTTGAACGGGGAACCGGTTCTATCGCATTCCGTGTACGCTTTCCGAATCCAGACGGACTGTTGAAACATGGAGTAACCGGAAAGGTACGTATGATGACTCACATGGAGGATGTGTACATGATTCCTCAGAAATCTACCTTTGAAATTCAGGACTTTACGTATGTGTATTTGTTTAATGAAGAAGGAAAGGTGGAGGTGCGCAGCTTTAATCCGATTGAGCGTTTCCAGAACTATTATGTGACGCAGGATTTCCCGGCGGGTACGACAATCGTGTACGAGGGCGTACAGTTGGTGAAGGACGGTATGCAGATTAAGGCAGACACCATTCCGTTTGAAGATGTGAGAAAGGAATTGAAGTTGAACATGTTGCAAAGATAAGGGCCTATGTTTAAGTTGTTTATTCGTCGCCCGATTCTTTCGGCAGTTATCTCTGTCATCATCGTTTGTTTGGGAGGACTGGCATTGGTATCGTTGCCTATTACGCAGTTCCCGGATATTGTACCTCCTTCGGTAACGGTGACAACCCGTTATACAGGAGCCAGTGCCGATGTGATGGCGAAGACGGTAGCTACTCCGCTGGAACGTGCCATCAATGGCGTACCGGGCATGACCTATATGACCACGGTATGTACGAATGACGGTATGTCGCTCACAACCGTTTATTTCAAGGTTGGAACCGACCCTGATGTAGCTGCGGTAAATGTGCAGAACCGTGTGACCACCGTACTGGATGAATTGCCCGAAGAGGTAATTCGTGCCGGCGTGGTGACAGAGAAAGAAGTGAACAGTATGTTGATGTACTTGAATGTGTTCAGTACAGATACCACGCATACGGAGAAGTTTGTGTATAACTTGCCGACATCAATGTGCTTCGTGAGTTGAAACGTATTGACGGAGTGGGGCTGGTAGAAATCATGGGAAGCCGTGACTATGCCATGCGTGTATGGTTGAATCCGGCTCGTATGGCGGCCTATAATCTGGTGCCCCAGGATGTGACAGATGCTATCCGTCGGCAGAACATTGAGGCGGCTCCCGGAAAGACAGGTATCAGTTCCGATAAATTACCCCAGCAGTTGCAGTACGTATTGCAGTACACTGGGAAGTTCAGCACCCCCGAAGAGTACGGGGAAATTGTGCTCAAGGCCTTACCCGACGGTTCGTTGCTGCGTCTGAGGGATGTGGCTACCATCGAGTTTGACTCAGAAGACTATAACATGGTGTCCATGACCGACGGACGTCCTTCTGCCTCTATTATGATTAAGCAGCGTCCGGGTTCCAATGCACGTGAAGTCATTGAAAACATTAAGCAGCGCATGGAGGAAATCAAGGAAAGCAGTTTTGCTCCCGGTATGGACTATAATATTGCATACGACGTATCCCGCTTTCTGGATGCTTCCATTACTTCCGTGTTGAAGACCTTGCTGGAAGCTTTCTTGTTAGTATTTGTCGTGGTGTATCTTTTCTTGCAGGATTTACGTTCTACACTGATTCCGGCCATTGCCGTACCGGTGTCTTTGATTGGAACCTTCTTCTTCATGCAGATGTTAGGTTTCTCCATTAACATGCTGACCTTGTTTGCACTGGTACTGGCCATTGGTATTGTGGTCGATAATGCGATTGTGGTGGTCGAGGCTGTCCATGTCAAGATGCACGAAGAAAAGCTGAGTCCTTATAAGGCATCTGTGGCCGCTATTAAAGAAATTGGTGGAGCTATCATTGCCATTACACTGGTCATGTCGGCGGTATTTGTGCCGGTGGGCTTTATGGAAGGTACGGTAGGTATTTTCTACCGTCAGTTCTCTTTGACCCTGGCTGTGGCTATTGTGATTTCGGGTATCAATGCGCTTACGCTTTCGCCTGCACTTTGTGCCTTGCTGCTCCGACCGGCAGGTCACGGACGCAAGAAAGCTACCTGGCTCCGCAAGTTCTTTGTGGTGTTCAACCGCCGTTACGACCGCTTTGAACGCAGCTATCAGTTAGGATTACACAAGTATTTAGGACGGAAATCTTTTACTTACGCTACGTTAGTGTTGTTCTTCCTGGCTACGTATGGCATCAATTTAGTGCTTCCTACCGGATTTATTCCGAATGAAGACCAGGGTATGATTTATGTAAACGTGGATGCTCCTCCGGGAGCGACAGTGGAACGAAGCGAAAAGGTGCTGAATCAGATTCAGGCTGCTTTGCTGCCTTTTGATGAGATTGAAAGCATCTCTACACTGGCCGGCTACAGTTTGATGACGGAGACAGAAGGAGCCAGCTATGGCATGGGTATGATCAACCTGAAAGCTTGGGATGAGCGTGATAAGGGAGTAGAGGAACTGATGCAGCTGTATAAGGAGCGTACTTCTCATATCAAAGACGCCGACATACAGTTCTTCTTGCCACCTTCCGTGCCCGGTTTCGGTAATGCCAGTGGTTTTGAGCTTCGTTTGCAGGATAAGACGGCAGGCGATTTCCATGATTTTGCGGAAGTGGCCAATACATTGGTTGAGAAGTTGAATGCCGACCCTCGTCTTCAGGGAGTGACGTCTGGTTTTAATCCGAACTTCCCACAGTATTTGTTGAAAGTGGATTTGGCAAAAGCTGCCAAGTTAGGTGTCGATTTGGATAAGGCGATGGAGACACTCCAGGCGTATATCGGAAGTTTCTATTCGTCCAACTTTATCCGTTTCGGACAGATGTATAAGGTGATGATTCAGGCTTCACCGGAGTATCGTATGAATCCGGAAGATTTGTATCGCTTGTATGCGAAGAATAACGACGGTAATGTGGTACCTTATTCAAACTTCATGACCATGGACCGTGTGTTCGGCCCCAGCCAGATTACCCGTTACAACATGTTTACATCTGCCCTGATTACAGGTGAAGGAGAAGGAGGAATCAGTTCGGGTGAGGTGATTCAGGCCGTAGAAGAAATCAGCAAGGAAGTGCTTCCCCGTGGTTACGATGTGGAATGGTCGGGTATTACCCGTGAGGAAAAGGATTCGGGCGGACAGACCATATTGATTTTCGGAATCTGTCTGTTGTTCGTGTATTTGCTGTTGGCGGCACAATACGAAGTCTGCTGTTGCCTTTCCCTGTCATCCTTTCGTTGCCTGCGGGAATCTTCGGTTCTTATTTCTTCCTGCAACTGGCCGGACTTGAGAACAATATTTATGCACAGGTGGCTCTGGTCATGTTGATTGGTTTGTTGGGTAAGAACGCGATTTTGATTATCGAAATGGCCAACCAATATCGTCAGAGTGGACTTTCGGTCATGGAGGCCGCAGTAAAGGGAGCGGTAAGCCGTCTGCGTCCTATCTTGATGACTTCGTTTGCCTTTATCTGCGGATTGATTCCGTTGCTGGTGGCTACCGGAGCAGGTGCGTTAGGAAACCGTTCTATCGGTACAGCCGCTGCCGGAGGTATGTTTATTGGAACCTTTGTAGGAATCTTCCTAGTCCCCGGTTTGTATATCTTGTTTGAAACCTGGTCGTCTCGTTTAAAGACCGATAAAAAATATGATGAAGATGAAGACTAATCATTTACGAAATTATATCGCAATTGCCGTTGTTATACTGTTGTCTAGTGGCTGTAAGTCGCTTCTCTCCTTCGGAAGAGAAGGTGGCTCTGCCTGAGACTTTTGTCGGGGGAACCTCGGACACGCTGAGTATGGCCAATTTGTCATGGAAAGAATTCTTTCCGGATACCTATTTAAAGGCGTATATCGATACGGCACTGGTAAGAAATCATAGTTTCTTGCAAACGTTGGAGAGGGTGTCGCTTGCCCGTGAACAATTACGGGTGGGCCGGGGAGCTTTGCTGCCTGAAGTATCTTTAGGCTTGAGTGCCGGTGTACAGCGTTTTGGTGAATACACCATGGATGGGGTAGGAAACAGTACGACCAATACCCCCGATTTGGCTAAAGACAAGCATATCCCTGATCCTTATAAAAATCTGAATTAGGCGTAAGCTTTCAATGGGAAGCCGACGTATGGGGAAAACTGACAGATAAAAACGTGCAGCAGCGCTTCGCTGGATGAACTCGGTGGAGGCTGCACGCTTGGCACAAGCCATGTTGGTTTCCGAAGTGGCCGTACAGTATTATCACTTGGTAGGACTGGATAAGAAATGTGTCATTCTGAAAGAAGAAATCCATAAGGCACAGGAAGCTTATGAACTGACCAATGAGCTGATGAAGGAAGGCGAAGTTTTCCGTTTGTCAGTCGACCAGTTCCAGTCGCGTGGACTGAAGCTGGAAGAGATGCTTCTCGACACGCGTCAGCAGATTGCAGAAGCAGAACGCGCACTGGCATTGTTGCTGGGAAAGCTGCCTTTTGAAATCAAACGTTCCACTTTTGAGGAAATTTCTGCATCGCAGCTCCCTGCTGCTTCCGGTATACCGGCCCAGTTGCTGTGTAACCGTCCGGATGTGAAAGCGGCCGAACTGGAACTGTTGGCTTGTAAGGCCGATGCTTCTGCAGCCCGTAAGACTTTCTTCCCTTCCTTGCTTATCGGGGGAGGAGGCGGATTCAATGCCTTTGATTTGAGCAAATGGTTTGTCTCACCGGCCTCTTTGGTCTACGACTTAGCAGCTGGTATCAGTGCTCCTTATTCAAGCGGCATGAAATCAGGGCTTTGTGGAATGAATCGAAAGCACGTCAGCGTATGGCATTGCTGGAATATCACCGGGTGGCGTTGAAGTCTTATCAGGAAGTAGCCGATTTGCTGGAGGCATCTGAACGGATGGACGAACGTAAATTGTTGAAAGCCAAGGAAAGTCGCGTGCATCGCCGTTCCATTGAGAATGCGAACGAATTGTTCCGTACCGGTTTTGTGGGCTATCTGGATGTGTTGTCTGCCGATGAACGTTATCTGGATTGCGAGCTGGAACGTATCGACTTGAATGTAGCTTATTGTCAGCTTCATACTCTTCTTTACCGTTCTTTGGGAGGAGGACGTTTCTGATACCATTCTTTATTATAAAAAAATAGCCCCGCTTTGACAGTCGTTGGCGTCAGAGCGGGGCTGTGTATTTTAGTGGCATATTAGTATGCGGAACGGTATTTTCCTTCTTCTTTATCTTCTAAGATATTCAGGTAAGAAGCATACCTTGATTCACTGATGTAGTGATTTTCTACGGCTTCCCGTACGGCACATCCCGGTTCATGGCGGTGGGTACAGTTGCCATATTTGCATTGGGCAGAGAATTCAAAGATTTCCTTGAAATAGTGTCCCACTTCTTCGTCTTTCATGTCGAACGTACCAAACCCCTTGATACCCGGTGTATCAATGATGTAACCGTCGCTTGCCACCGGAAACATTTCTGAGAATGTGGTGGTGTGCATACCTTTGTTATGTGCGGTAGAGATTTCTCCCGTCTTGATGTTCTGTTCGGGCAGGATGGCATTGATGAGGGTGGATTTTCCCACACCAGAATGGCCGGAAAATAAGGTTACTTTTCCTTCTAATGCCTGTTTGATTTCGTCTACTCCCGTACCGTCCAAGGCAGAAATCCGGTAACACGGGTAGCCGATGTGCGTGTATAAGTTTGTCAAGCCATCCAAGTAATGCAGTTCTTCTTCCGTATAGCGGTCTACCTTGTTGAAAACCAGGCATACTGGTACACGATAGCTTCTGCAGAGGCAGAAAGCGGTCGATGAAGACTGTCGAAGTCTCCGGATAGTTCACCGTAACCACCAGCATGCACTGGTCCAGATTGGCTGCAATGATGTGTGACTGTTTGGAAAGATTGGAAGAACGGCGGATGATGTAATTTTTCCGGTCTTCAATTTCAGTAATGAATGCGGTTCCCTCCGCATTGACATTGATTTGTACACGGTCGCCCACCGCAATGGGGTTCGTGCTGCGTATTCCTTTCAGGCGGAAATTTCCTTTTATCTTACATTCAATCAGCTTTCCCTCGTCCGTCTTGACCAGGTACCAGCTTCCCGTATTTTTAATGACCAGACCTTTTCCAAAATGAATATGTGCAAAATTAAAAAGAGAGGGAAGAGACCATAAGGCCTCCTCTCTCCTCGTGTATGGTGAATAAGATTATACTGTCATGATTTCTTTGTCCTTGGCAGCCAGCATGTCGTCAATCTGCTTGATGTACTTGTCGTGTACTTTCTGCAGTTTGGCTTCCGAGTTCTTCTGTTCATCTTCCGGCATACCATCTTTCACAGCCTTTTTCAGAGCGTCGATGGCGTCGCGGCGTGCGTTGCGCACACTTACTTTTGCAGTTTCACCTTCACCCTTGCACTGCTTGCTCAACTGTTTACGGCGTTCCTCTGTCAACGGCGGGATACCGATACGGATGATTTCACCGTTGTTTTCCGGCATGATACCCAGTTCAGAGTCGATGATAGCTTTTCAATTACGCGAAACATGCTCTTGTCCCACGGCTTGATGGCGATGCTGCGCGCATCAGGAGTAGTTACTGCCGCTACATTGTTGATGGCACCATGCTTCCGTAAGAATCTACGCGGATACCGTCCAACAAACGTACGTCAGCCTTTCCGGCACGGATGTGAGCCAGTGACTCATCCAGGTACATGACTGCCATATCCATTTTCTCTTCAGCTTCGCTGATAATTGTTTTAGAATCTGCCATATATTTCTTGCATTTATAGGTTTTATATTCGTTTGATAAGTATTTATGTGAACAAAAATAAGCTATTTTTTATTTCCTTGCAATACTTCTGAAAATAAGTTTGTGTCTTCCGGTTTCGGAAATATCCTGAAAAACTTCTTATCTTTGTTTTATCACTATAAAACAGCACGGTTGTATGATTACACTTTATTTGGCGCGCACGGGCAGACGGTGGAAAACCTGAGCCGTATTTTTCAAGGGCACTTGCCCGGCACATTGACAGAAGAAGGAAAAAAGCAGGCGATGGATTTAGGAGAGTCCCTGCGGAATATTGCACTGGATGCAGTGGTCAGCAGTGATCTGCAACGGGTGGTGGATACCGTGCAACTGGCTGTAGGCGACCGGCAGCTGCTTGGCAGCAGACTACGTTGTTGAGGGAAATAGACTGGGGACCTTGGACCGGGCTGTCTGTGGGGAGTGTCGATTTAAGCAATCCTCCTGCTGGAGTGGAAACTCGCCAGATGATGTACGATCGGGCCGGTGCTTTCTTGGACTATCTGTGGCAGCATTATGACGGGAAGCGTGTGTTGGTAGTGGCACACGGACAAATCAATCGTTGCCTGGAAGCCCGTATTACAGGCGTTCCGCTGGAGGAACTGCGTACGGTTCCACTGATGAAAAATGCAGAACTTCACCGTTACGAACTGACACGTGAATAAACAAAAACGCAAGACCAGGATGCGTTTCCAGTCTTGCCGTATATTTTTTTGATTCAAATGAATAATCAGTTGTGTACCAGCGTACCGATGTTTTCGCCAGACATTACCTTTTTCAGGTTGCCAACTGTATCCATGTCGAATACAATAATCGGCAGGTTGTTTTCCTTACACATACAAGTAGCGGTCAGGTCCATTACTTTCAGTCCTCTTGCCAGTACTTCATCGTAAGTGATGTCATCGAACTTGGTGGCAGTCGGGTCTTTTCCGGGTCGGCAGTATAGATACCGTCCACGCGCGTACCCTTCAGCATCACGTCGGCTTCAATTTCAATACCTCTCAAAGAAGAACCAGTGTCTGTAGTAAAGAACGGATTACCTGTTCCGGCTGACATAATCACTACTTCTCCGTTTTCCATGGCTTCAATGGCTTTCCATTTGGTGTAGAACTCACCGATGGGTTCCATGCGGATGGCTGTCAGCACGCGGGCCTTTACACCGGCTGCTACCAAGGCAGAACTTAATCCCAGGCTGTTGATAACCGTAGCCAGCATACCCATCTGGTCACCTTTCACGCGGTCGAACCCTTTCCGGCTCCAGACAGTCCGCGGAAGATGTTACCGCCACCAATCACGATACCAATCTGTACCCCCATGTCGTGGATTTCCTTAATTTGCTGTGCATATTCGCCCAGACGTTTTTCGTCAATACCGTATTTCTTTTCTCCCATCAAGCTTTCGCCGCTGAGTTTTAACAGGATGCGTTTGAATTTTGCCATAATCGTATTTGTTTTTAGATTGCTACAAAGTTAGTAATAATTTGCATATATCCCGAGGCTTGTCGTTAAAACTATACCTGTCGGTGGAGGTTGGTATGTGGCATCCGGTAGAGTATTCCTCCCTGCACAATGCCTCGCAATGCCAGGTACACAATAAAAGCCATCCACAATGCATGATTTCCTAACGTGGTATGGAATCCATAATAGAGTAGGAAGAAGCTGGCCGAAGCCACTAACATGGAGCGGAGCATTACGCGAGTAGCTGTGGCACCGATACAGATTCCATCGAGCAGAAAGGCTGAGAAATCCTGCCAGCGGAATGGCCAGTACCCAATAGATATATTCTTCAGAAGCCGAAATGACAGAAGTGTCGTTGGTGAGCAAGCCGAGAAAGCTTTTTCCTCCTGCTCCGTAGAGTAACGTGAACAGCAGTGACAAGGCGATTCCGCACTTGAAAAGATGCCGTATGGTCAGTCTTAGCGACTGGTTGTCTTTGGCCCCGATGTATTTCCCGGTCAGTGCCTCTCCTGCGTAGGCAAATCCATCCATGAAATAAGAATAGAGTGTAAATAGCTGCATCAGCAGGGCATTCACGGCCAATACCACATCCCCGTAAGCCGCACCTGTGGAAGTGAAGAAGACGGTAACTGCAATCAGGCAGAGCGTGCGGAAAAAAATATCCCGGTTTACCTGGAAGAAACGCTTCATTTCCATACGGTCGAACAAGGCTTTCTGGCGAAGGTATTTCCGGAGTGGACGGTAATAAGCCAGCCAGAGCAGACAGGCCATGCCCAGTCCGGCATATTGTGCCACGAGCGTGCCTAAGGCCACGCCTTCTACCTTCATCTTCAGTACGAATACAAAGAACAGGCTGGCCGCAATATTAACAATGTTCTGGGTGATGGCGATGAACATCGGAAAGCGGGAATTCTGCATGCCGATGTACCAGCGTGAAGCCATAGAGCCTAAAGTGGCCGGTGCCCCCAGATACAGATGTGGAAATACAATGTAGCTAATTGCCGGACTTCCTTACTGGTGTCCATGCACATAAATGCGATATTTCGTATCGGATATTGCAGTAACAGCAAGGCAAGCGCCAGCAGCAGGCTGATGCTCAGTGAACGAAGCAGGATACGCGTCACTTCCTGCAGGTCATGTCTGCCGTAGGCCTGTGCGGTAAGTCCCCCGGTTCCCATGCGGAGGAAACCGAACAACCAGTAAATCATATTGAACAGCATGCCTCCCACTGCAATGGCACCGATGTAAGATGCGGCTCCCAAGTGCCTACAATGCTGACATCAATCAGGCCTAACAAGGGAACCGTAATATTAGAAACAATGGAAGGAAGGGCGATGTGAAGAATCTGTCGGTCAGTACGTGTCATAAGATGTATTCCACTTCCTTAAATAAATACCCCCTTGTCTGTCCGTCCTCGTCTTCCAGTATCAGTCGTCCGTTCGGTTCAATGTCGGCAATGCGTGCCCGGAAGTCCCCGTCTTTATCGCGGAACAGATGTATCCTTCTTTCGGTAAGTGCTTCCTTGTAGCGTGTTTCCAGTACCTCTGTCCGGTTCTCTTTCAGAAGTTGATAATTACTCCGTCACTTTTCCATAATCTGTTCCAGTATCTCCCTCGGGTTATATTGGTTGCCCGTAATCTGGCATAATGAGACCGGATTGGGAGCATCGCTGAGGAAACGTTCCTGGTTCAGGTTTACGCCCGTACCCGAAATGGAACGGCTGATATGGATGCCTGTCAGGTCATTCTCAATCAGTGTGCCACAAATCTTTTTGTCTTTCCAGTAAATATCGTTAGGCCATTTGATGGAAATGCCCTCCGTGTAAGAGGACAATACATCATGTAGTGCCAAGCAGTCACCTGTGAAAGATAGAACTGGCGGTGTGCCTCCAGAAACTCCGGATAAACTACAAAACTGAAGAGCAGGTTCTTTCCGGCTTCCGACTCCCAGCTGTTGCCGCGCTGGCCGCGCCCAGCC
>ENA-OQHP01000105-OQHP01000105.1-human-gut-metagenome-genome-assembly--contig:-NODE-105-length-26730-cov-1.691200_pt1 | contig 26730 bp, 43 predicted proteins | sample MGYA00242563_ERZ504717 | MGnify/ENA primary metagenome ERZ504717 (study PRJEB26092, sample SAMD00036212) | human gut metagenome | host: Homo sapiens | study: EMG produced TPA metagenomics assembly of... | reverse complement strand
TAATCAAGTATATAGAGCTTTAAAATTAACAATTGAAAATATGAGTAAATAATAAAAAATAAGTGCAATGGATTTCTCCAGTGCACTTATTTTATTATCAGCCACCTAAATATTCTTTCTAATATCATCATTACCCATTAATTCTTTTGCATCTCCACTCATAACAATGGAACCAGTTTCAAGAACATATGCTCTATCTGATATAGAAAGTGCCATATTTGCATTCTGTTCTACTAAAAGAATAGTAACACCATCTTTATTACATTCCTTAATAATAGAAAAATATCTTTTACCAATATAGGAGCTAAACCCATTGATGGTTCATCCATCAAAAGCATCTTAGGCTTTCCCATTAATGCTCTACCCATAGCAAGCATCTGCTGTTCACCACCTGAAAGTGTTCCAGCCTGCTGCTTTCTTCTTTCCTTTAATCTAGGAAATAACTCCATAACTCTTGCATATTCATCTGTAATAAATTGCTTATCTTTAACGCTAAATGCTCCAAGTCTAAGATTTCTTCAACAGTTAACTCCTGAAAAACTCGTCTACCTTCAGGCACCTGCCCTAAACCAAGTCTTACAACTTATCAGCACTAAGTCCATTTATGTTTTTATCCATAAATGTAACATTACCACTAGCAGCTTTTAAAAGTCCTTGTATACTATGAAGTGTTGTAGTTTTACCAGCACCATTAGCACCTATAAGGGAAACTATCTCTCCTTCATTAACTTCAAATGATAAATCTTTTATAGCATGAATAGAGCCATAATATACATTCAAATTTTCTACTTTTAACATCATAATGCAATCCTCCCTATTCACCTAAATATGCTGAAACAACTCTAGGGTTATGAACAACTTCATCAGGTAAACCATCAGCAATTACTCGACCATATTCCAAAACTACAAGTCTTTCACATATACCCATTACAAGGGACATATCATGTTCAATTAAAAGAATTGAAATACCAAACTTATTTCTTACTAATGCTATAGTTTCCATAAGTTCAGCAGTTTCCGCTGGATTCATACCGGCAGCCGGTTCGTCTAATAATAAAAGTTTTGGATTTGTACCTAGTGCTCTGGCAATTTCAAGCTTTCTCTGTTTACCGTATGGTAAATTTGAAGCTTTAAAATTTGCTTCTTCCTTTAATCCAAATACATCAAGCAATTCAAGAGCTTTTTCAGTAATATTTTTTTCTTCTTTGCGATATTTAGGAGTTCTAAAAATACTATCAAATAAATTTGTTGATTCACTATATGTAAGCCAAACCTTTACATTATCTAAAACTGACATATTCCCAAAAAGTCTAATATTCTGGAAAGTTCTTGCTATACCTTTTTTTATTTATATCAATAGCAGATTTACCAGCAAGTTCCTCACCATCAAACATAAAAGAGCCATCTGTTGGTTTATAAACTCCTGTAAGGAGGTTGAAAATAGTGGTTTTACCTGCACCGTTTGGTCCAATAAGTCCATAAAGCTGACCTTTTTCAATTTTAAGACTAAAATTATCAACAGCTCTAAGACCACCAAATGAAATACCTAAATTTTTAACTTCTAATAAAGCCATTATTTATTTCCTCCTTTCTTTGATTTTGTTTTAAAAATCTTTTGTCTAAACTCAACAAGAGTTGGATTAGAACTAAACAACATCATTACAATAAGTGCTATTGAATATATAAGCATTCTATAGTCTGCTAAATCTCTTAAAACTTCTGGAAGAAGTGTAATGATAATTGCTGCAATAACACTACCTGTAATGTTACCCATACCGCCAAGTACAACTATTACAAGTATTTCTATTGATTTATTAAAATCAAATGTAGATGGTTTTAATATGCCAAGATTATGTCCATAAAGAACACCTGCAACACCTGCAAAAAACGCAGCACCTACAAAGGCAACAAGTTATAATACACAATGTTAATACCTACAGACTGAGCTGCAATAATATTATCTCTTATAGCCATAATAGCTCTACCATGTCTTGAACGAACAACATTAGTTATAACTATTAATGTAAGAATAACTAAAATATATGCAATAGTAAAATTACTTGTTTTGTCTATACCTTTTAAACCACCAGCACCACCAGTAAATTAACATTATTCAATACTGAACGAATAATTTCACCAAAAGCAAGTGTAACAATTGCCAAATAATCACCATTTAACCTTAAAGCAGGTATACCTATTATAACACCAAATATAGCTGCTACTAAACCACCAATAATTAAAGCTAAAGGAAACTCTATCCATACCGGTAAATTACAATAAATTGTAAAAAGGCAACCTGCATACGCACCTACAGACATAAATCCTGCGTGACCCAATGTAAGTTCTCCAAGGAAACCAACTGTAAGATTAAGTGAAACAGCTAAGATTATATTTACTCCAATTGGCACTAATAAACTCTGTGTATGTCTTGATAAAACTCCAAACTGAGCTAAAGAAAAAATAACAACATAAATAATTACAGCAATTAGTGCTAAAACTATATTCTTTTTATTTTTCATAGTCAACCACCCTTATACCTTTGTTGTTTTTTGCTTACCAAGTAAACCTGACGGTTTTACTAAAAGCACTACTATCAAGACACCAAAAACTATTGCATCTGAAAGCTGTGTAGAAATATACGCTTTTGAAAAACTTTCGATAATACCAAGTAAAATACCACCAAGCATAGCACCTGGTATACTTCCTATACCACCTAATACAGCAGCAACAAAGGCTTTTATACCTGGTAATGCACCTGTGTATGGACCAACAAATCCATATGAAGATACAAATAACGCACCTGCAACTGCAGCAAGCATTGAGCCTACAGCAAATGTTATTGATATAGTCTTATTTACATTAATACCCATAAGCTCTGCAGCCCCTCTATCTTCTGAAACAGCTAACATTGCTTTACCAGTTTTGTAAAGTTTATAAAAATAGCAAGACCAATCATTATAAGTGTTGTTGCTCCTAAAGTAACAACTGATTCTCCTGTTAATTCAATAGGACCTAAATTAAAACCCTTTACAGTAATAACTGACGCTACTCTTCTTTGTTCAGAACCAAAAATTAAAAGTGCTGTACTCTGTAAGAAATAACTCACACCTATCGCTGTAATAAGAACTGTCAAAGGTGATGCTAATCTTAAAGGCTTATAAGCAATTTTTTCAATCACTACACCTAAGATAGTACAAACCACCATACTTAAAAGAACAGATGCTATAGGACTAAGTCCAAACATTGTAGCACCAACAGAAATAGTATACGCTCCCACCATAATAATATCACCATGGGCAAAATTAAGCATTTTTGCTATACCATATACCATTGTATAACCAAGTGCCATAAGAGCATATATACTACCTAAATTCAACCCGTTTATAAACTGTTGAATAAATTCCATATGCTTACCTCCTGTGATTAAATTTTCTTATAAAAACAAGTAAAGCATTGTCACTTGTATGTGGCAATGCTTTACATAAATTAACTAATAATTAGTTTTGTGCAACATATTGACCATCTTTGATTACTACTACCTTAGCAGACTTATTAGGTTCACCATTTTCATCAAATGTCATATCACCTGTAAGTCCGTTAACAGAAATCTGGGTCATAGCAGATACTAATGCTTCATTTGAAGTATCATCTCCTGCTTTTTCAATAGCCGCCTTAATAGCATATACCGCATCGTAACCATCAGCAGCAAACTGATCAGGTTCTGCGTTGTACTTTTCTTTATAAGTATTTACAAAAGCTTGAACCTTTTCAGATGTATCTGTAGCTACAAACGGTGTAAGATAAGTTGCACCTTCAATATTCTTAGTATCACCATTTAACTGCTTAATGATACCGTCCCAACCATCACAGCCATAATATGGGATATTTAAGCCCAAAGTAGCTGCCTGCTGGCTAATATAACCTACTTCAGTATAGTAGATTGGAAGGAATAACGCTTCAGCACCTGAAGTCTTAACCTTTGTAAGCTGAGTCTTAAAGTCAATATCACCCTTTGAGAAAGACTCATCATCAACTAACTGGCCACCTAATTCAGTAAATTTAGCAGCAAAAGCATCATGAATACCCTTACTATAATCATTAGATACATCATAAATCATAGCAATTTATTGATACCCTTGTCCTTAATATACTTAGCCATTACTTCACCCTGAAGTGGGTCAGTAAAGCAAATTCTAAATGCATTAGAACCAGCTGTACACTCCTTTGCTGAACCACTTGGAGTAATCTGGAGAATACCATCTTTCTCACTTTCAGCAGCAACAGCAATACATGGACTACTTGTTACAGAACCAACAATAGCCTGAACGCCCTGATCCATAAGAGTATTGTAAGCATTAACTGACTTTTCAGCATCATTTACATCATCTTCAAAAAGAAGTTCTAACTTCTTACCATTTGCACCACCAGCTGCATTTATTTCATCAACAGCCACCTGACAACCATTCTTTACAGAATTACCATAATTAGCAGCATCGCCTGTTAAAGGTCCAATACCACCAATTTTAAAAGTATCACTATCAGCAGACTGGCTATTATTACCACATGCTGTAAATGACATTGTCATAATACCTGCAACAGCTAAAGCAAATAATCTTTTAAATTTCATTATTATATCACTCCCGATATATTATTCAGCATCGTTTTCAGTTTCTTCTGACTTGCTTGGCTTTTCAAGAGTTTCCTTAATGCTTAAGCTAATCTTCTTGTTATCAAGGTCAAGTTCTGTTACCTTAGCCTGAATTTCCTGACCAACAGTTAATTCATCTTCTGGTTTTTCAACATGCTTGTATGCAATCTGAGAAATGTGAACAAGACCGTCAACACCTTCTTCAAGTTCTACAAAAGCACCAAAAGGAACCATTCTTACTACCTTACCAGTTACAACATTACCTACAGCATACTTTTCTGCTGCTGTGTTCCAAGGGTCTGCATTAAGGTCCTTGAGAGATAAAGAAATCTTACCCTTTTCTGGATTAACATCAAGTACAGTAACTGTAACCTTGTCGCCAACCTTTAATACATCTGTAACTTTCTTAACTCTACCCCAGCTCATTTCTGAAATGTGGATAAGACCATCAACGCCACCTAAATCAACGAAAGCACCGAATTCTACGATACGGCTTACTGTACCTTCAATTCTATCGCCAACATTGATTGTTTCGAATACCTTAGCTCTCTTTTCATCAATTTCCTTCTGAGCTAAAGCCTTTCTACCAGCAACGATTCTAGTTCTTGCTCTTGACTTATCAAATTCAAGAATTTCGAAATCATAGCTATTGCCTACAAAAGATGATAAATCTTCAACATATCTGTTAGAAATCTGTGAAGAAGGAACGAATACTCTAACACCATCAACATTTGCAATAAGACCACCCTTAACTACATCTGTAATCTTACCATTTACTGTCTTGTGTTCATTGTAAGCTTCTTCAATAGCGATAAAGTTCTTGTCAGCATCTACTTTCTTCTTAGAAAGAAGTACATTACCATCACCATCGTTTACTCTTACAACATATACTTCGATTTCGTCACCTACTTTAACAACATCTGCAGGATTTACACTATCATCATCTGAAAATTCAGATCTAGGAATAATACCATCTGACTTATATTTTAAATCAACAGCAACCTCTCCATTATCTTCATTAATGCTGAGGACCTTGCCCTTTACAACTTCTCCAGAACGTAACTGAACTAAGCTTTCATTAAGCATCTCCTCAAAAGATTTGTTTTCCATTTCACTCATAGCACTTACAGCCTCCTTTATTATTTCCGGTGGTGTAGACGCACCGGCAGTTACACCTATTGTAACATCATTTTTTAAGTTTTTCAACCTTAAATCTGAAATTGTTTCACAAAAATATACATTTTCGCATATTTTTTTACTAATTTCATAAAGTTTTCTTGTATTTGAGCTATTCTTATCGCCTAGTACAATCATTATGTCAACTTTACCGGCAATTTCAACAGCTTCCTTCTGCCTATCACTTGTGGCAGAGCAAATAGTATTATTCACTTTAATATTATCACTTTTTTGCGATAATGTCAAAATAATTTTATTGTATACATCTATTTGGAATGTTGTTTGTACCACTAACACATACTCAACACTCTTATCTAGCTCTATTTTTTCAGCAGTTTCTACTGAATCAATAATTATAGCTGTATTGTTACACTCTCCATTAATACCAACAACCTCTGGATGTTCTCCACTACCAACTATTATAATTGATTTCTTATCTTCAACATAACTTTTTTTGACAATATTGTGTATTTTTTTTTACAAAAGGACAGGTACAATCCGTATATTTGATATTCTCTTTATCCAAAATATCATATACAGATGGTGGTACACCATGGGAGCGTATAATAATCTCGCCATTCTTACCATCTTCTAAATTATCAATTATTTTTATGCCTTTTTCTCTAAATCCTTTGTTACTTCTTTATTATGAATTATCGGTCCATAAGTGTATATATTCTTTTGACCAGCTTTACTGTATGCGAAATCAACAGCTCTTTTTACACCAAAACAAAAGCCAGCCGTCTTTGCAACTATTACATTCACTTAAACCACCTCGCCCATAAATAATTTTACTATTCTATCTTCAACTTCCTCAATTGTCATAGATGAAGTATCAATTATAGTAGCATCTTCTGCAATAGTAAGTGGATTTATTTTTCTATTTTTATCAAAATTATCTCTGTCAATAATTTCTTTTCTAATTACATTTTTATCAAAAGAAATGCCTTTTTCTTCTAATTCGTGGCATCTTCTCTCTGTTCTTACTTCAACACTAGCATCTAAATAAATTTTAGCCTTTGCATTTGGTATAACATTCGTTCCAATGTCTCTACCGTCCATAACAACTTTTCCATTTTCAGCTATTTCACGCTGTATTTCAACCAATTTCTCTCTTACAGCCCCTATAGCTGCAACTTTGGAAGCATATTCAGCAATTCTTTGTACTCTAATTGCTGATGACACATCTTTACCATTTAGATATATGTGCTGGACACCATCATCATATTTTAACTCTATATTTATATCTTCTAAAGCCTTTGCTACTTCATCTATGTTTTCTAAATTCACAGCATTTTCTGCACAATACAATCCAACAGTTCTGTACATAGCACCAGTATCAACATAAACAAACCTAATTTTTTGCAACCAATCTTGCAACTGTACTCTTGCCAGAGCCAGCTGGTCCATCAATAGCTATAGATGGATTTTTTCATTCATTTTTATTTCCTCCATAACTATCTTTTGTTTACTAAATCTGGTCTAAGCACAGTAGCACCCTTTAAGTAAACATTTTTCATTTCATTTTGTTTTTTGTCTGTTTCTACCATAACCATAGCTCGTATACACATTTTTAAGCTATTTTCTACATACATTTCCTGAACACACATTAATGAAGCATCAACTATTCCTAATTTTCTTGCAACAACAGCTGGATATGCTGCATCTATATCTCTAGTTGCTGTAAAAACTATAGATATAATCTGACTAATATCTAAACCATTTTCATCAATTATAGTCTTTAACATTTCCTCTGTATTTGAATATACATCTTCTTTTGTATTTTCATTAATTGTAATAGCACCTCTAATACAACAAACCATTTTTAATTTCCTCCTAACAATTTATTCCTGCAAGATACCCTGTTGAAAAAGCTATCTGTAAGTTAAAGCCACCAGTAAAACTGTCTACATCTATTATTTCACCAGCAAAAAACATTCCCTTAACAATCTTAGATTCCATAGTTGAAGGGTCAATTTCATCTACATCTACTCCACCCATAGTAACTACAGCTTCATTATACCCTGTAGTATCTATTATCGTAAGCGTAAGAGATTTTATATTTTTAAGAAGTTTTGCTCTCTCCTCTTTTGTAATGCTGTTTACTTTTTTTGTTTCATCAATTCCCGATAATCTTATTATAACAGGTATTAACTTTTGAGGAAGCAAATCATCTAAAGCATTCTTGAAATCTTTATTTGCATATTTATTAAAATCTCTCAAAATTCTATTATCTAATTCTTTTTCAGACATTGCTGGTTTCAAATCTATATACAACTTAGGTTTTTTATTAACCACATTATTTACAAAACGACTGGCAGATAAAATTAATGGTCCACTAACTCCATAATGTGTAAATAGCATTTCTCCAAATCCTGAATAAACTTCTTTATTATCTACTTTTACAGAAACTTCTATATTTTTAAGACTAAGTCCCATTAATTCACTTACCCATTTCCTTTAACCTTAAAGGTTACTAAAGATGGATAATAATGAAGTTACTTATGTCCACATTTTCTTGCGAACTTAAATCCATCGCCTGTAGAACCGGTCATAGGATAAGAAAGTCCACCTGTAGCTACAACAACACTATCACACTCAATAAATCCATTATTTGTTTCTACACCCTCTACAGCTCCGTCTACAATTTTAATATTTTTAACGGTAGTATTAAGCCTTATAGTTACTTCATTATTTTTCAAAAATCTTTCCATGGCTCTAACTATATCTCCCGATTTATCAGATTTAGGAAAAGCTCTGTTACCTCTCTCAACTTTTATTGGAACTCCAAGATTTTCAAAAAAACTTATTGTACTATCACTTGTAAAGGTATAGAAAGCACTATACAAAAAATATGGATTACCAGGTGTGTTGGCTATTAAATTTTCAGGGTCAGAAGCATTTGTTACATTACATCTGCCTTTACCCGTAATGAATAATTTCTTTCCAAATCTTTCATTTTTTTCTACAATCGTAACTTTATTACCATTTTGTGCAGCTGTACCAGCAGCCATCATCCTGCGGTCCTCCACCAATAACTACTACATTTTTCATAAATACACTCCCTAGAGATACTTCTTCAAGTTTTGTTGATGAATAAAACTTGATATTCTCCCCACATTCTTTCAAGCTTATCAAGGCTATCTACAATTTTATCTTTTCTATTCATACTAATACTTACAAGTATAGCATTAATTAAGCTTAATGGCGCAACTAAAGAATCCACAAAGCTTACCATATCACTTCTAGCTATTAATCCTACAGTTGCACTTTTACCATGGGAGAAACTTACCATCTGTAATAGCAATAGTCTTAGCTCCTTGATTATAAGCATACTCCATAGCTTTAACAGTCTTATTAGAATATCTAGGGAAACTTATACCTATTAATACATCTCCTTCTTCTATTCTGAAATCTGTTCAAATGTTTCTGTTGTTGTGCTTGAAGAAGCATTTATAACATTATCAAGCATAAGATTTAAGTAGAAGGAAAGGAAATTTGACAAAGCTGATGCACTTCGCCCACCAACTATATAAATCCTTTTGGCCTTGAGAATATACTCTATAGCCTTATCAAATTCATCAGTATCAATATCATTTAATGTACTGTGTATTCTGTCTTCATCACCTTCAAGAATAGCTTTCAAAATATGCTTATCCTCTTTTTGCATTCTATCATACGAAACTTCCATACGCTGAGATGCTGTAAGCTTGTTTTTAACTAATTCCTCTACGGCTCTTTGTAATTTAGGGTAACCATCATAACCTAGTTCTATTGCAAATCGCACAACTGTAGACTCACTTACTCCTGCAATTTCTCCAAGTTTAGATGCTGTTAAATATACTGCCTTATCGTAATGTTCTATGAGAAATTTGCTATTCTTTTCTGACCTTTACTAAGTTCTGGCATTTTATTATGCAACATAGAAAGCAAATCATTTGTTTCGTTCATATATAACACCTTTCTCAAAAATAATGTTTATTTCTATAAAAATTTTAACATAATTAAACTAACTCGTCAATGATTTTGAATTTTTAAAGTGAAGAAATTGCAAAAAAGTTATTTCCTTAAAATTTTATTTAAAATATATTTTTTAATTTCAATAGAGTTGTGATTAAAAAATTATTACTTTATATTTAATCAACAAATTTGTAAATAATATATTGTATTTATTATTATAATAGTTTATAATATTTTCATAACATAGCTAAAGAGGAAGTATTCTTATGAACAATTTACACAAAACACAAGATTCTAACAACCCCATTCCAAATACCAATACAAATAACACTAAGTCTAAGAAATCTTACTTTTTTGTAATTCTATCAGTATTTATAATTTTTTGTATTCTCTCATTCGTTGGATATGAATTTATTAAATATAAACAACAAAATGAATTATATAACACAGCACTCTCCTTGAAGAATGAAAAACAATTCGCTTCTGCCGAAGATTTATTTTTATCATTAGGTGATTTTAAAGACTCTCAAGAGCAGATTGATCTCATAAAAGAAGATTATATTACTGACTTTGCCAAAACAGCTGGTTCTATATATGGTACAGGTATTTCTTCTTGGGTATTGGGTTCTCCTTATGGAAAATATTTATTCAATGTGACTATACAACTTCTATTTTAGCTGTATCGAGAATGAAAAACGAAGACATGATAAAAAATGAAATGGCAAGAATTGAAAATTTGATATCTGATAATGAAAAAGCCCTTTCTGCATTAAAAAACCCACCATCCGCATATAAAGGATGTTACGAGTTACTTTTAAATATTCTTGACAATGACAAAAATATATATGAACTAGCTAAAAATCCTATTTCTTATTATGATACATATACATCTGAATATTTTACAAGGTACGATAAGCTAGACGAAAGTTTCAACTCCCTAACAGAACATATGAAAAATTGTGACAATTCTTCAATTTTCAATAAATTGTCCCGTAGTTATTGCGCTGATATAATAGCACAATCTGATATAAAAGACACCGAAATAAAACTAATCAAAAGTTGCAAAAGTACTATAACAAATGACATATAAAACAGGTTTGGAGAACAAATAAAGCTTTTTCTCCAAACCTGTTTTTCATATACTTATTAAAATAAATACAATAATTACGGCTATTCACCGAAAATTTATTTATCTCTTAATTCTGCATCTAATTTATCTCTTAATTCTGCAACTATCTTCTTCATTGGAGAATTAACTTCGTCATCGGTAAGAGTCTTATCTTTAGCTCTAAATGAAATATTATAAGCAACTGACTTATAACCTTCCTTAATCTGCTTTCCCTTATATACATCGAAAAGCTGAATACTTCAAGAAGTTTTCCGCCCTTAGCTTTAATAATATCCTCGATTTCTTTTACAATCACATCATCTTTAACGAGCATTGCTATATCTCTCTGTACAGCTGGGAACTTTGGTAATTCTTTGAACTGTCTATCAAATGTTGCATTTTCAATTACAGTATTAATATCAACTACCGCAACATAAACTGATGTACCAATACTATAGTTCTTCGCAACACTTGGATGAACCTGTCCAACATAACCTAAATTTTTATCCCCAATAGAAATATTTGCTAATCTACCTGGGTGCATAAATGGAATATCACTTTCAGGAGTATATACAACCTTATTACCAAAGCCAAGAACTTCAAATACTTCCTGAACAGCACCCTTTATTGTATAGAAATCAACATCCTTACCATACATACCTATAGTAAGTTTAGGTAATTCATCTGGTAATTCTGCAAGAGGTAATGACTTAGGAATATAAACCTTTCCTATTTCAAATAAGAATGCGTCTTCATTTCTTCTATTATAATTTGTAGAAAGAGATGTTAAAATACCATTTAATGTAACAGTTCTCATAATACTGAAATCTTCACCTAATGGGTTTGAAATTGTTACAGTATTTCTTAATTCGCTATCACTTGGAATATTAAGCTTATCAAATACCTTTGGGCTTTCAAATGAGAAACACTTTGCTTCACAAAGACCCATACTTACCATAGTATCCATAATCTTATCTTCTACATTCTGTTCAAAAGACTTCTTACCTACTGTTGGAGTACCAGCAGCAAGAGTTGTTTCGATATTGTCATATCCATAGAATCTAGCAATTTCTTCCGCTAAATCAGCTTCTGAAATCAAGTCAGTTCTAAATGTAGGAATATGTGCTACCTTACCATCAGCCTCAACTTCGATTAACTTAAATATGTCAATCATTTCCTGGTCAGTAAGTTTTGTACCTAAAAGCTTATTAATACTTTCTGCTGAATATTCAACAGTCCATGATTCTCTCTTGTTTGGATAGCAATCAACCATACCCTTACAAACTTCACCACAACCAAGCATTTCAACTAACTGTACAGCTCTATTTACAGCATCCAAAGCTAAATTAGGGTCAAGATTCTTTTCATATTTTGCAGAAGCATCTGTTCTTAGACCAACTTTTTTAGCTGTAATTCTAACACTTGAGCCCTTGAAATTTGCTGATTCAAATAAAATTGCATGAGCATTAGGACTAACCTTTGAGTTTTGTCCACCCATTACACCGGCGATTGCAACAGCCTTATTACAGTCTGAAATTACAAGCATTGATGGGTCAAGTTCTCTTTCCTGATCATCAAGAGTTGTTATCTTTTCGCCTTCCTTGGCGTTTCTAACAATTATCTTTCTTTCATCTATTGTATCAATATCAAATGCGTGCATTGGCTGACCCAATTCAAGCATTACATAGTTTGTAATATCTACAATATTGTTAATAGGTCTAATACCAGCTGCTGTAAGTCTATGGCGGAGCCATAATGGAGAAGGTTCAACCTTTACATTCTTTACAACTCTAGCAATATATCTTGGGCAAAGTTCAGGATTTTGGATTTCAACATCAATCATATCCTGTGTATTGCCTTCGCCTAATTCTTTTACTTCAATTTTAGGATATTTCAATGGTAATCTATATGCTGCTGCACTTCTCTAGCTAAACCCATAATGCTGTAACAGTCTGGTCTATTGTTAGTAATTTCAAACTCTACAACATCGTCTTTCATCTGAAGTAATTCTGTTACATCTTCTCCTAAAGGAACTTCTTCCTGGAAAACATAAATTCCATATTCAGGAGCTTCTGGATAATCATTTCTTGTAAAACCAAGTTCTTCAATAGAACAAAGCATACCAGCAGAAGCAATACCTCTAAGTTTACCTTTCTTAATTTTTTCAAGTGATGCCCCATGATATACTGTTGCACCAATCATAGCTACAGGAACAATATCTCCTACTTTTAAGTTAGGTGCACCTGTTACAATCTGTAATGGTTCGCCATTTCCTACATCAATTTTTGTAACTACAAGTTTATCTGCATCTGGGTGCTTTTCTATTTCAAGAACCTTACCAGTTATAACACCTGTAATATCTTTAGCCATTTCTGTAACTGATTCAACTTTCTGACCAGCTATAGTAATATCTTCAATATACTGAGAAGTAGGTGCTGTTACATCAACATACTCCTTCAACCAACTCATTGGTAATCCATAATCTATTTTCCTCCTTAGAACTGCTTTAAAAATCTTACATCATTCTCAAACAATAATCTTAAATCATTAATAGAGTATTTCTGCATTGCAACTCTTTCAAGACCCATACCAAATGCAAAGCCAGAATAAACATTAGGGTCAATACCACATCTTCTTAAAACATCAGGATGTACCATACCACAACCTAAAACTTCAATCCAACCGCTATCTTTACAAACTCTACAACCTTTACCTCCACAAGCAAAGCAAGAAGCATCCATTTCAGCACTTGGTTCAGTAAATGGGAAATGATGAGGTCTAAATCTTACTTTAGTATCTTCGCCAAAAAGACCCTTTGCAAATTCTGCAAGTGCACCCTTTAAATCGCCCATTGTAATGCCCTTATCTATTACAAGACCTTCAAGCTGATGGAATATTGGAGAATGTGTTGCATCAACTTCATCTGCTCTATAAACTCTACCAGGAGCAATTATTCTAATTGGTAAACCTCTCTTTTCCATTGTTCTTATCTGAACTGGAGAAGTCTGTGTACGAAGTAAGAATTCTGCTAAACCATTTACATAGAATGTATCCTGCTCATCTCTTGCCGGATGGTCTTTTGGAATATTTAAAGCTTCGAAATTATGATAAGCATCTTCAACTTCTGGTCCTTCAACAACTTCGTAACCCATACCAATAAATATGTTTTTGATATTATCAATAACCTGTGTCATAGGATGTCTATGGCCAAGTGTATGAGTGTTACCAGGCATTGTTACATCAATAGTTTCTGCCTTGAGTTTTCCTTCTGAGCTTTTCTTCAAAAGCAGTCTTTACTGTTTCTAATTTTGCCTCTATTTCACTTCTAACTTCGTTAGCAAGCTGTCCTATAACAGGGCGTTCTTCTTTTGAAAGGCTACCCATACCTTTAAGTATCTGTGTTAATTCGCCTTTTTTGCCCAAAATTTCTACTCTTAAACTTTCAAGAGCCTGCAAATCGCTAACCTGATTTAATTTTTCCAATGCAGCAATTTTGATTTCATTAAGTTTCTCTTTCATTGTTTTATATCCTTTCTATGATTTTAAATGTAAAAACAATACCCGTTTTGGCAATAAAAAACGCCCCTAAAAAGGGACGAAAAAACGCGGTACCACCCAATTCCTATGCAAGATAGGCTCTTAGCGAGGAAATAACGACCTCAACCGTATCCTCCTACTAACTTCAAAGGATAAACTCAAACGTGAACTTCAACATAGCTTTATTCAAAGATGCTTACAGCCAACGACATCTACTCTCTAGTGAAACCACTATATTTACTCTCGTTTTCATAGTCTTTATCAGTAATTAGTATATCATACAAAAAAATATTGTCAAGTCTTTTATTTATTTAGAATATATCTTATTATTGATATATATGGAGTTGTTTATATGTGTGGAATAAGCGGTTTGTTGCTTTGATACAGACTACAACAAAAATTATACAAAATGGCACAAAGTACTGGTAGATATGAGAGAAAGTATAGCCCATAGAGGTAATGATGAAACAGGAGAATACTTAAAAAGGAATATTGGCTTATCTCATACCAGACTTCTATAAGGGATTTATACAACGGTAATCAACCTATGATAAAAACAATCAACAATATTGAATATGCAATCGTTTACAACGGAGAAATATACAATACAGAAAATTTAAAAACCGAACTGGAAACAAAAGGCTATGTATTTAATAGTACCTCCGACACAGAAATCATACTTTATTCTTTATTGAATATGGGAAAAAATGCGTAGAAAAATTAAATGGCATTTTGCATTTTGCATATGGCACAGCGGAGAAAACAAATTATATTTGTTTAGAGATAGAAGCGGCGTAAAACCTTTATTTTATACTATAGAAAATAATACATTAATTTTTGCATCAGAAATTAAAGCCCTTTTTTGTCATCCATATGTAAATCCCGAAATAAATATAAACTCTTTTAGAGAAATATTTGGTATTGGACCTGCCAGAACAGAAGGTTGCGGTGTTTTTAAAAACATTTATGAAATAAAATATGGTCATTATGGCGAATTTAATATTAACGGTTTTTCTGAGAAAGCCTATTGGAAATTAAGCACTTTTAAAACAAATCATACCTATGAAGAAACTGTACAAAATGTAAATCAGTTAATTACATCAGCTGTTGAATATCAAATGGTTTCAGATGTTCCTGTATGTTCATTTCTTTCAGGTGGTGTTGACTCATGTATAGTAACAGCCTTAGCATCAAATTATTTACAAAAGCAAGGAAAAAAATTAAATACTTTTTCCTTTGATTTTACAGATAACAATAAATACTTTAAATCCAATTCGTTCCAACCAGAACAGGATAGACCATATGTAGATATAATGCTAAAAGAATATAACCTAAATCACACATATTTGGAATGTTCAAACGAAGAATTAGCCGATATGCTATACTGTTCTGTCGATGCAAAAGATTTACCTGGCATGGCTGATGTTGACGCCTCCATGTTGTATTTTTGTAAATTAGTTAAAAAACATAACAAAGTTGCATTAACAGGTGAATGTGCTGATGAAATATTTGGTGGTTATCCATGGTTCTATAGAGAAAACCTAATGAATAGTGATACATTTCCATGGTCTATAAATACTCAAGCTAGGCTGGAATTATTAAATGATGACTTTATTGATAATCTTAACATAAACGAATATATAAAATCACGATATAAAGATTCTCTTTCAGAAATGCCGGAAATAGATTGCAAAGATGAAACTGAACGCAGAAGATATGAAATAACATTCTTAAATTTAAAATGGTTTATGACAACTTTATTAGATAGAATGGACAGAGCATCTATGTATTCTGGTTTAGAAGCTAGAGTCCCTTATGCTGACCATAGAATAATAGAATATCTATGGAATGTACCTTGGAAATATAAAAATCACGATAGCATAGTTAAAGGTTTATTAAGAGATAGTATGAAAGGATTATTGCCAGAAAAGATTTTATTCCGAAAGAAAAGTCCATATCCAAAAACATATAACCCTGTATATGAAAAAAATCTTAAAGGAAAGAGTTTTAGAAATTATAAGTAATAATAACTCTCCTATTATGCCAATAATTGATAAAACAAAAATAGTGAAATTTATATGTGGAGAATCAAATTATGGCAAACCTTGGTTTGGACAATTAATGGCCGGATCTCAAATGCTAGCCTATATAATACAAGTAAATTATTGGCTAAAAAAATTTAACTTAACAATATAGCACTCAATATGTAAAGGCAAATTAATGCCTTTTATCTATAGGGTGAAAGCTCTAATCTTACAAAAAAGCCTCTGTCATGTTTACAAATAGGACATTTTTCAGGGGCTTTTGTTCCTGTAAAAATATACCCACAATTTAAACACATCCATTGTGTTTCTATTTCTGAAACAAACAATTTTCCCTGTTCATATAAATCTGCAAATTCCAAATCTATCTCCATGAGTTTTCTCTACATTTGCTATATTCGAAAAATCTTTGATATATTTGAAAAACCCTCTTGCTCCGCTATTTTCGAAATTTTCTATAATCATGTTCGTATTCTTGAAATTCATTGTGTTGTGCTGCTCTTAATAAATGTAATGTATCTTCGTATATATCTACAGGATAATTACCATCAATTTTTATATTTTGAGCAGCCTCACTAGCCAAACTATCATAAAAAACCTTTGCATGAGCTTCTTCTTGTTTTGCCGTAAATTCAAATACACTCTCTATAACAAACAATCCATCTTTTTTAGCCTTGTGAGCACTAAATATATACCTATTTCTAGCTTGACTTTCTCCTGCAAAAGCTCTCATTAAATTTTTCTTTTGTTTTACTTTCAGAAAAATTCATAATATCACCTCTTACAATATTGTGTATTCTCTTCAAAATTTTATTCAAATATTGCAAACTTGAATTAAATATATTTTTACTGTATAATATTGAAATATAATATTTTTTAAAGGAGATTAAACACAATGAATAAAATAGCATCAGAAATTTTGATAAACTTTATCAATCTTATACAATGGGTGGAGATGTTTATTGTTTTAAATACAACACAAAAAATCCAAATCAAATAAAGAGATTTAAAGATGCAATAAATGAGCTTGAGTCTTTAGGATATGTAAATATAAAGTTCATTTCAGACGACAAAGCAAGAATGACTATTACAGATAACGGTATAGACTATGGTAACAGTTCTATGTTCTAAAAAGCAATTAAAAATTTACGAAAAATTTTCGTTATTGGCACTATTGTTTTAATCTTGCCTTGTCGATTTTACACTAATTATCTTGACTTTACATAAAAATATATGTATTATTAATACATTGATATATTTAAGGGAGTGAAGTAATGAGTTTTAAGAACATAAGATTAATGCCTACACCTGAAGAAATTAAAAAAATGGAACCTATTTCTCCAGAATTAAAGGCTATTAAAGACGAAAACGATAAACAGTTAAAAGATATATTTACAGGCAAAGATAATAGATTCGTTGTTATTGTTGGACCTTGCTCTGCTGATGATGAAGAAGCTGTTTGCGATTACATGAGAAGATTAAACGAAGTAAAGAAACAGGTTGCTGATAAAATGTTTATCGTTCCTCGTGTATACACTGGTAAGCCAAGAACAACTGGCGAGGGTTATAAAGGTATGATGCACCAGCCAGACCCAGAAGGTGCTCCAAATATGGTTGAAGGTATCAAAGCTATTAGACGCATGTATTTGAGAGTAATTGAAGAAACTGGAATGCCTCTTGCTGACGAAATGCTTTATCCATCAAACTTACCTTTTGTTGAAGATATTTTATCATATATTGCTATTGGTGCAAGAAGTGTAGAAAATCAGCAGCACAGACTTACAGCTAGTGGTATTGACTGCCCTGTTGGTATGAAAAATCCTACAAGTGGCGACCTTTCTGTAATGTTTAACTCTATTAAGGCTGCTCAGTCTCCTCACGACTTCCTCTACAACGGTTATGAAGTAATGACAACTGGTAATCCTCTTGCTCATGCTATTATGCGTGGTTCTGTAAATAAACATGGTAATAACATTCAGAATTACCACTATGAAGATTTAATGCTTGCAAACGAAATGTACAAGAAGGCTGGATATGCTAATCCTGCTATTATCGTTGATGCAAACCACTCAAATTCAAAGAAAAGACACGAAGAACAGCCTAGAATTGTAAAAGATGTTCTTCATTCAAGAAGATATAACCCAGAGTTAAAGAAACTTGTTAAGGGTGTTATGATTGAAAGTTATATCGAAGGTGGAAATCAGAAGTGTTCACCAGAAGTTGAGCATGTATATGGTAAGTCTATTACTGACCCTTGTCTTAGCTTTGAAGATACAAAGACATTATTATTAGAAATGATTGATTTATTAGATTAATCTACTTAGAGGGCTTGTAAAAAAGCCTCTATTTTTAGTAAATCTAATGTATTTTTTAAGCATAGCCTACCATATCCCCATTCTCTATTAGGATATTCTCTACTATTATCACGAATTGCTCCATTGCATAAAAAAGCTTTAAGGCGTTCTCCATAAAGGAATATATCATTTCTATCTACTATTCCCCATTCCATAAGCAATGCTGCACTACCAGCTACAAATGGTGCTGCCGCACTTGTGCCTGTAAACGAGGTAATACTTTCCCCAACAGTTGTTGTTAAAATATTAACTCCAGGTGCTACTAAATCAGGTTTTATATATTCTGTCGCTCTAGTATATCCTCTACCGGAAAATCCTACAGTTGAAATATTTGCCGAATCATATGCTCCAACTGTAATTACCCTTTCTGATGTAGACGGAATTGTAAGTGTTGTATCGGTATTTGGTATAATAAATGCCGTATCGCCACCAACAGCCTCATTTACCGGCAACCAAGCATCAATTTGACCATTTATAACATTTTGTCCATAAAATCGTATTTTCCATATACCATTATCAACAAACTTACTTGCCCCCTCTAGCCGTATATATATTTCATTATCCAAATTATAAGGTGTAGAATTTCTAAAGACAATAGATGTTATAGTATTTCCTAATCTATATCTATATGTCATATTTTCTTTTCTCATAGGTCCGCCTCTATCTCCTAAAGGTGAAAAGATTTCAATTTCAAATTCATCGGAAAAAGAACTCCATATACTTAAATACATAGAAGAAATATCACTTGCAACATTAAATTCCATATCTAATATACTATTATTTTCCAAAAACCTCTAAAGTGATGTCCCTTGTTTCCTTCGTTTCCTGATGCTACAATTATAGAAACTTATAAGACGCAGCCATTTCGTTAATATATTCTTCAAAAAGAGAATTACCATCATGAGAACCGTCATTTGTACCATATGAAATATTTATAACTACTGGTTTTTCTAGTAATATCGCCCTATTTATAATGTAACTTATACCTCTCATTATATCTGTTGTAGAAGCAAAAAACTCATTTTTTCCTATTTTTACCATAATTATATCTGATTTGTTTGCAATTCCATTGTTTCCTACTGCAATACTAGCAACTTGAGTACCATGTCCATATCTATCTATATGATTAATATTTCCTGTATTAATATCATCCCTATAGAAAGTTTCTCCACCAACTTCATATATGCTATCTATTCTGGTTGTACCGTCTGGATTTTTAAATATACTATTTTGATAATCTATACCAGAATCTATTATTCCTACGATTACTCCCGCTCCTGTTAAGCCATCTATATTATTATTATCTATGATTATACAGGAGCTCCTTTCCCTTGTTCCAACATAAAAAACAAATTTTTAGGCAGTTCTATATACTCTATTTCTGTATAATTTTCCAACTTTTCTATATTATCTGGTGGTATTTGAATAATAGCAAAGCTACTAGATAAATTTCTACTGTTGCTCCTAATTTCCATTATATTTTCTATATTTCCATTATATTTAATAATTACTTCTACCAATATCATCACCAAATAATATATATGCAAAAAGGATAACATTCTTTCCGTTATCCTTTAAAATCTTATTGCTTAAATATTAAATTATATAATGTTTGAGATATTCCATATTGCTCAATTATTTCATCTAATTCATGTTTTTATCATTATCCATTGGTTTATTATTTTTTATAGAACGAATCATCAAATTTTTTGGAGTATTTTCTATTTCTATAAATTCCATAATTTCTGATTTATAACCTACAAGATTTAAAATTCTTGACCTAATGGAATCAGTAAGCATTGCCGCAAACCTTTCTTTTAATATTCCATGCTCGGTAATCATAGGGAAAGTACTATTCTTCATTTGATGGAATAATTCATGCTGACAACAAGGCACATTTATAATAACATTACAATTCCATCTTATACCATGATAAATAGCATAATCAGTTGCTGTATCGCAGGCATGGAGAGTAATAATCATAGAAATTTTATTATCATCATTGTCTATTTCAGCAATATCCTTACAGTAAAACTTCAAATTATCAAAGCCAAATTTTTCTGAAAGAGAATTACAATACTCAACTACATCTTTCTTTAAATCATAGCCATCTATTTTTACATTTTTATTCTTTATAACATTAAAATAGTAATATGTAGCAAATGTTAAATAGCTTTTGCCACAACCCATATCAACAATTGTTGAATTTTCAGGTATATGTTTTTCAACATCTCGAAGCATTTCTAAAAATTTATTTATCTGTCTAAATTTTTTCTGTCTATGGGCAAGTACAACACCATTCTTGTCCATAAGACTAATTTATACATCCAGTCTACATACTGACCATCTGGTAAAATATATTGCTTCGCTTTATTATGAGAAACAGCCTTTGCATTTACACTTAAATTTTCTTTTACACCTGTTAGTGTAAACTGCTTCTTTTTATTCATAAGAATTGTAAGTCTTTTATTTGCAACAATTTCACATTGTTTAAAATTAGTTTCCATTTCCTCAACTAAAACATTGAAAAAATTATTTAAGTCACAATTATTATGAAAAACCTTTTCCCCTACATATTTTGAAAATTGAAAACTTTTCTTATTTTTTACAAGTACAGGAACAATTTTTATCTTTGTTCCAAGCTCTGTATTTTTCTTTATTGGATTACTTACAGTTACTCCCTGAATAGTATCCACATCTACTATATTTCCTAATTGAGAAACAAGTTCATCTTTATTTAGCATCTTTATCCTCACAAATTTTTATTACATCGGCAATACAAACATCAACTAAAATAACATCATCGCCTACCTGAACTACATTACACCAATTATTACATACTGCTTTTTCTTTTGAGAAAAAGAGAAAAAACCTCCGTCAATGGGCACAATTATATATGCTACTGTACCAAGTTTAACATTCACTACTATATCGCACACACAGCCCATTCTGCAACCATCACGAATATTTATAACTTCTTTATCTAGTAGGCTTGGCAATTTTCATATATAATTTCACCTCATAAAACTATATGATAATTTTGTATTTTAGCCCAAGTTAAAATAATTCAAACCATTTTCTGTTCCTTCAACACCATTAGCAAAATCAAGTCCATGTCTACCCTTTTGGAAAATGTGCATTTCAAATGGCACTTCTTTTTCTTTCATTGCTATGCCAAGTTCTAAAGAATTTCTACAGTCAACACTCTTATCTTCGAAGTATGCCACACAAATGTAGGTGGCATATCATCTGGTACAGCAAGCTCACAAGATAAGGCTTTTCTTATTTCCATATCATCGCCTGCCATATTATCTCCAGAGCGTTTATGTGCTATTTCTTTAGATATAGTTACTACTGGATAACACAAACAAAGTATATCAGGTCTTGATGAAACCTTATCTATATCATCAATAGGTTCATATTCGAATTTATTAACATTTCAGCACAAATACAAGCCAAATGTCCGCCAGCTGAAAAACCCATTATACCTATTTTATCTTCATAGATACCATATTTTTTCTGCATTATATCTTATGTACCTCATAGTCCTTTTTATATCATATAAATATATAGGATGACGATAAGGTGCAATTCTATAGTACAAAACAAAAGCAGATATTCCAAGTTTGTTTAACTCAATAGCTACATTTTCGCCTTCATGGTCAGATAAATGGTCATATCCCCCACCAGGAATAATCAAAATACATGGATGTTTTTTACCATCATTTATAGCAAATTCATCTAATCTAGGAAGTCCTAAATTCACATCATCATATTCTTTGTTATATCCTAAAGGTGTACCGTTCCATATATTGATATTCCTCATAGAGATTTCCTCCTTATAATGTAAGAATTTCTATACCATCTTCTGTTACAACAACAGTATGTTCCCATTGAGCAGATAAGCCACCATCAATTGTTCTTACTGTCCAACCGTCATCTTCGTCTATTGTACAATCATAAGAACCAGCATTTATCATAGGCTCAACAGTAAATACCATACCAGGTACAAGAATCATAGTTTTTCTATCAGTTCTAAAATGATTTACCATAGGGTCATTATGAAATTTAAGACCAACACCATGTCCACATAAAGCTCTAACTACGCTATATCCATTTTTATCAGCAATATCATTTATAACATTTCCTATGTTGCCTACTGGAGTATATGGTTTACTGATTTTATACCCTCTAACATACACTCTTTTGTTACTTCACATAATTTCGAGCTTCATCGCTTACATTTCCAATCATAAACATTCTACTCATATCTGAATAGTAACCATTTATTATTGTAGTAATATCTACATTTACAATATCCCCATCTTTTAACTTTTCATTATGATTTGGGATACCATGACAAATTACATCGTTTATAGATGTGCAACAACTTTTTGGGAAACCTTCATAACCTAAATCGGCAGCAATACCACCTGCTTCTTTTGTAATTTTTACAACAAGGTCATCAATTTCTCCTGTAGAAACTCCTACACCTATCATTTTTTCAATTTCGTCTAATATATTTATAGAAACCTTAGCACTATCTCTAATACCCTGTATTTGTTCAGGGGATAAAATTAAATCTCTTGTTGGCATAGGGTATCCCTGTTCTACCAAAGGCTGAAGTTTCTGTTCATCACTAACTCATGACAAGCCTTATACTTTTTACCACTACCACACCAACATCTATCATTTCTACCTATTTTAAACATTTTTCTACCTCACTTTTGTAAAATAAAACTACTTCCTGAAATTCACTATTTTTCATAGCTTGTAATCCTTTTTCAGTAGCACCATACACTCCTATTTTTATTCTATAGAACCAATCATAATAATTTGATTGAACCGCTTTTTTTATATTGTCCTTTACTTTCCTAGTTTCTACAACACTATATGTATCAGCAACACAAAGTGCAGCAATAGAGTTTTCTCTATATGCTGTAAGTATCTTTTTTCTATTTACCCCACCTGTATTTTCTCTAAATTCTCGTTTATTAAACTCTTTCGATACTATATTTCTTTTTTTAGTATTTACCTTAATATTTGAAATATCATTATTTGGAGCTACAATTTCCTCAATGATACCACTAGCATCGCTTACAACAAGTAATCCAACACCTAATAATTTAGCCAATTTAAGCATTTGCTTAGTCTTTTTATCTCTAAAATTCTTAGGTCTAAAAATAACAGCATATACATATGGAGTAATATTTTTTCTTTCCATAAGTTGATAAACTAACGAAATATTAAAAGTTTTCTTTAACTCAGCTACTACGACAATGTCATTTTTAATTGCTACTAAATCACAATTTTTAACTTCACCATCTACAGAAAAACCTTGCTTTTCAAAATAGTGCCTCGTTGGCAAATAAAGCTCTTTTTCAGCTTTTATCATTTCATAAAGTCCTCAATATCTTCTACAGTTTTTTATAATATCCTTTGATAAAAACTCTACATCCATTATTCTCAATAAGAATATTATCTTCAATTCTAATTCCTATGCCCTCTTCAGCTATATACAAACCAGGTTCTACTGTCATAACCATACCTGACTTTAGCAATCCCTCGTTATGTCTTCCAACATCATGAGTTTCAAGACCTAATAAATGGCTAACTCCATGATAGTAGTACTTATTTACTTCTTCAGCATTTGAAATAAGCCTATTTTGACAATGCCTTAGCATAGTAATCCTTCAAAATACAGTTTAATGACTTAAATTCAATACCGGCTTTTGCCTTATCAATTACAATCTTCTGACCCTCTAATACTATATTATAAATTGTCTTTTGCCTATCTGTAAATTTACCATTTACAGGGAATGTTCTGGAAATATCTCCGTTATAATATTCATACTGAGCACCAACATCAAATAAAATTAAGTCGCCATCTTCTGTTTTTGAATTATTATCTGAATAATGCAAAACTGTAGCATTCTTTCCAGAGGCCGCAATAGTTTTAAAAGCAAAATCTTTTACTCCATGCTGTTTTAAAGCAAAATCAAAGTAAGATTCTATTTGGTACTCCATCATGCCAGCCCTAGAGTTTCTCATCATATTGTAAATACCATCTTTTGTAATATCAATGGCTTTTACAATATTCTCTACTTCCCAAGCCTCTTTAACCATACGGAAATCAGCCATTATATTAAACAGATTTTCTATTGTAACATAATTATATTTATTTTTAATTTCATTAGCAAAATCAATAGCTGGTGTATTAGCATAAAAATCTCTATTTCTAAATCTAAATATACTTTTTGTATTCTTTTATTAAATATAATAGAGCTAATATTTTCTTCAAATTCATCTAAATATATTACTTGTTGAATATCTGAAATCTGCCTTACTTCATCAGGCAACATTACAGCTCCTACCCATTTAGCCTTTATTTCATCATATCTTTCAATAGCAATATATTCCTCTATATCCCCATTAAACTTATACACAAAATATATCATCTTAGGTCTATCAAGTCCTGTCAAATAGTAGAAGTTTCTATTAGGCGTAAACGGAAAATACTCATCGCCTAATTTTTGTACTGGATTTCCACTAAAAACTACTGCCATTTGATTATCTTCTAAGATATTTTTTAATTTACTTCTATTTACTGCAAAATTATTCATAAGTTTATCACTCCTAAACTCCCTATATTATAAACTTAATTAGAGTTTTTTGCAATAATAAACTAATTGAAAAAGCCATCAATTACCTCTATTATCTTAAATTTTAAAACATATTTTTTATCATCTACCTTTTCAGTTGAAATTTTTCCATTATCACAATGTAAAGCTGGTAAAAGCATATAAAAATTTTTACTAACTTCTGTAGAATATACATTTTTAGCTAATAATAAAACTGCCAACAAAGTAAACAGAACTTTTTTCACATAATCACCTCTAAGATAATTATTGACAATAAAAAAAGTCCTAAACAAATTTTTAGGACTCATTTATTAATCTATCTACTTCTTCAGCCGTTGTACAATCAAATAGTTTCTGAACTTTAACAGCCTTGTTTACATCTATAGTCTGACAAACTGCTTTTTTAGCTTTTAACACTAATGATGGACTAACACTAAAAATAGTAAAACCAAAAGACAACCAAATAGGAATAAGATTTGGATTAGATGCTACTTCTCCACACAGAGCAACAGGCTTATTTTGCTTATGTGCCTGCTTAATAACATAGTAAATACATCTTAGTACAGATGGTGGTAGCAATGAAGATTCCATTTTGCCACTATATCTATCACTTACTAAAAGAGAATGTATCAAATCATTTGTTCCCACACTAAAAAAATCTACTTCTTTAGCAAGTAAGTCCATAATAAAAACTGTTGCCGGTGTTTCTATCATAGCACCAATTTCTATATTTTCGTTTACTGAAAAGCCCTTAGTTAATAATTCTTTTGTCAATTCTTTTATTATTGCTTTTGTTTCATATATTTCCTCTATAGATGATACAAATGGCAATAATATCTTTATATTAGAATAAATTCCACTAACTCTAAGTATAGCTCTTAATTGATTTTTAAAAATATCAATATGATTTAAGCAATACCTAATACCTCTATCATTACTAACAATGCTGTCGCAATCAAGCCAGTCTATTTCCTTATCTCCGCCAATATCAAACACTCTAATAGATATATCTTTACCTTTAACAGCTGAAGCAACTTTTACATACATATCATACTGTTCTGCTTCTGTAGGTATATGTCCACACCCCATAAACAAGCACTCTGTTCTACAAATACCTACACCATTAATATTTAATAATCCAGCATTTTTTATATCTATTTCAGAAGAAACATTTGCCATAAAGCGAATATTTTTTCCGTCATATGTAGCTTTTTATCTACATATTCTTTTAATTTGGAATTTTCAATGTATATCTGTTTCTTTA
>ENA-OQHP01000104-OQHP01000104.1-human-gut-metagenome-genome-assembly--contig:-NODE-104-length-26814-cov-2.097276_pt1 | contig 26814 bp, 37 predicted proteins | sample MGYA00242563_ERZ504717 | MGnify/ENA primary metagenome ERZ504717 (study PRJEB26092, sample SAMD00036212) | human gut metagenome | host: Homo sapiens | study: EMG produced TPA metagenomics assembly of... | reverse complement strand
GAAGATTTCAATCACCGGGGCACTGATTATCTGAAAACCGCTGCTTCCCGCCCCAAAAGTTGGGCCAATCAAAGCAAGCCTGCCGGAACTTGCACCGGAAATGCCTCCGCCCAATGAGGGCACGGGTGTGTACGATTCACATCTCCTTGCATATAAATGGCAGGGAACGGAATACCTGTAATCGTGGTATCGGAGTATGATTGACAGTCTGATTTTCCGTTGCAATCATAAACCCGGTTAAAAAAGGAAGTTTTGTTCCGTAGTCTTCCGTCGTGCGCCTCCATTTCATTATTCCTTTGCGGCACCAATCGAACAATCAACGCATAAACACAAAATAAAATGAGTCCATTTTTGACATTTGCCATTTGCCTGAGCATCGCCTACCTCCTTTATTACGGTGCCAACATCGGCAAGGATTTATACGCTGCCGGAAAGCAACATGCTTCCAACGAGGAAGTGTTTGATATTGAAGGCAGTCCGGTTGAAACCGCCGTTCCCGTGAAAGAACAGGGAGACAGCTTTTTTATTGGCGATGCCGAACCGGAAGAACCTGCGGAAGTGCTTGAACCGGAAAAGGAAAGCGAAAAGGAAGAAACCGCCGAGACAGAGAAACGCATCGCTTCGCTGCAAGAGAATCTGGATGAAGCGGACGTGACGAGCGAATACGGCATCAAAGCCCCGGAACTCCATGAGTTGCTGGAAGGCAAGAAAGCTTCGCTGTTCAAACCCCAAATCAATGTCATCCGAAATGTATTGTAAGAAGATTATCCGCCATAGTCTGCCGGTGTCGTGCCTCCTTTCGGCGCAGTCCGTTTCCGCTAAATGCGGCGGCGTGGATTACAGCTGGGGAGCCGACGCGCTGGCACTGATGCACGACTATGTAGTGACCATGATGCTGTATGTGCTGTATTTGACCTATGCCATTGCCGCCCTTGTCACCATTTACGCCAGCCTGCAGATCTTCATTAAGATGAATGCCGGCGAGGAAGGTATCGTCAAGGAGATACTCATGGTCGTGGGAGCCTGTATGTTCATGATCGGAGCCTCTATCGTGTTCCCGGCTTTCTTCGGCTATCAAGTTTAAAAAAACTCATCTGCGCAGAGAGTACCATAATGTCTAATTAAAAACAAGAACGAATGTTGCAAAAAATCAAGAAAATGATGAAGGGCGTCTGCTCTTCCGAAAGAATCAAGATGCTTTCATTTATGCTGCTGGTCGGAACGGTGGCAGCTTTCGCCCAAAATGCGGCCGGCGACTACTCCGCCGGAACGACAGCCCTCGCACGGTGACCGAAGAAATCGCCAAATACGTGCCGTATGTAGTGAAACTGTGTTACGCTATTGCCGGTATTGTAGCCGTCGTGGGAGCAATCAGCGTGTATATCAAGATGAACAACGAGGAACAGGACGTGAAGAAGTCTATCATGATGATTGTAGGAGCTTGTATCTTCCTGATAGCCGCTGCACAGGCACTTCCGTTGTTCTTCGGTATCTCCGCATAACGGCGCATGGGAACCGGAACGGACAACAGCCGCTACACAGGGTACCACTGTTCAAGGGGCTTCAACGGCCTCTTGAACTGATGGGACTTCAGGGGCGGTACATCTATTGGGCGGCCGGAGCTGTCGGTGGGGCCATTCTCGCTTTATCCTTGCCTACTGCCTGATAGGTTTCCTCGCCGGGCTGCTCGCTTTGGTGGCGTCTCTCGCCGTGGGTGCCGGATTTATCCTGCTGAAACAGCGCAAAGGGCTGCACAGCAAGAAGAACGATAAAGGAGTATTCATCTATGCTTATTCAAAAAGGAAATGACAATAACCGGAGTTTGTAAAAAAAGTAAAATTGTTTGGCTGTTTCTTTCAAGTGCCCTGCTACTCGCAGCCTGTGGAGAAGGACAGGCTACGAAATCCGCCACGGTGGAAGCGCAACAGACAGCCGGTAAAATCCGGCAAGTCTGGGCAACAGCCTGCCGTCCGTTGACGATCACTTTAGAAGGGATGGAAGCAGGACTGCCGGGTATCGGGTATATATGCACCTTACGGATGCCACAGACACGGAACGGAACGCCTTTTACGGTGTGCCGTTCATTTACGACAACGGGCGTTATGTGGCGCAGGAACACTATACCGTGACCGCCGATACGCTCGCCGCCATCTATGCCTGTTTCCCTTACCGGCAAGGACTTGCCGCAGATGACAGTCTTGTACTGGCGGCTCCTTTCGGGGAGAACCTATACGGTGTGGAAACGGCACGGCATACCGGCAAGGAGATTTCCGTGGAGATGGATTGGCGCAGTTCGATGGTACTGCTCGGCATCGGATGCGAGAGCGACCGGTTGCAAGAGCGGTTGGACGGACTTACGCTTATCGGCGAGAACCTTTGCGAACAGGCCGTTTACCGGCTTACCGGGCAATGGCGGCCTGTAGGCAAGGAGGCACGCTGAACGCCACGGATGCGGACTGCTTGTTGAACAATGCCGGAGGCATGACTTTATCTGGTGCCTACCGATACGGAAGGTACGGTAACGGTTGTCGCCACCATTGACGGACACCCATACGCCGTGCGGACAACATTGCCTCCCATGCAAGCAGGAAGCCTTGTAAGGCTAAACCTGCGAAAAGGCAAGGAAGGATTGGCGGTGAATGGCAGTTGGGTGGAAACCCGGCGCAAGCTCCGCTACCAGCCTGTGCAGCGTGTGGATTCCGTGGAAGTGGGTCACTACCTGCAAAAAGACGGTGGGATATGCACCGAATGTGACAGCAATTCCATTGCCGTGGTGGTGGAAACAGACGGAAGACACGGCAAAGCGGTGGCGTTGCGTGACTGCGAGGGCCGGTATTGCCATTCCGGAAAGGCTCTAACGGCCGGAAAGAGCTTCCAAACCATTGACGGTAAGCGCAAAGAGGGAGTCATCAATCCCCGACAAACGGATGAAATCTGTGACGGGAACAAACTCATCTTTACTCCGGAAATGCCCTACGGCGAACAATGCGCCTTCGGCTATGCAGACGGAGCCGGCCTTACCCAAAGGCTAATTGACAAGTACCGTCAGACAGAGTATGCCTACCGGAGGAACGGGGGCCTGCCCACCCGGAAAGAGATGCTTTCCGAAGTGGAGCGGCATCCGGGAAGCTATGTGCCGTCGCTTGCGGAACTGGCACGGCTGTACTATCGCCGGCAACTCGGAGAAACGGCAGGCTGCGCCCCGATGCAGGGGGAATACCTGACCGCCAGCGAGAGTTCCGACAAGACCTTCTACCTGATTGACATGGAGAACGGCATTGTGACCGGAACCCTGTCGAAACAATATGCAGGCCTACGGCTGCGGTTATTTTATCTATTTTGATTCACCTAAAAAAACAACACAAATGAACAACCTGGTAATATACAACGAAGCGGAAATCAATTCAGTGGAAATCTGCGTGCTTCCACCTTTATTCAAAGTAAAGGTGGCTATGGACTCCGACACCGATGCCACTGTGACGATTACAGACATTAACGATGCGGAGGATTTTGCATCCGTGTGCATTGAAACGAACCGGAATGAGTTTTCCAACGTACAGTTCACCGACAAGGAAAGGCTGTGTATCGGTCGGGAGGTGGCACGCTGTATTGCGGCGGACATCGCCCTGTTTGTGGGACATGGCATTGTGCCTTACGAGTGCTACCATGAGCATCCTACGTTTGACCTGTTCAGGTTTTCGGACAAATGGGAGAATGATTTAGCTTTCGGAATCCGAAAGATTTATTTCGCCCGACGTGACGGAATCCAAAAACGATAACGCCCATGACGATTTATATTCTACTGATTCTTGCGGCTGTCGGCACGGGTATGGCCATATCGGTATATGCCTTGGCACAGGAGGAAAGCGCAAGCGCATCTTCCAAGACATCTACTTCTCCGTGGAAGACAACGAGAGTGTCGGCGTGGTATATACCAAAAACGGAGAGTATGCGGCTATCCTGCGCATGGAGAACCCGGTAGATAAATACTCCGCCGACATAGACGGGTACTACGAATACACCCGGCTGTTCACCGCCATTGCCCGGACGCTCGGCGAAGGGTATGCGCTACATAAGCAAGACATATTCGTGCGCAAGCCGTTCCGTAACGAAAGCGAGGGCAAGCGTGAATACCTGTCCGAGTCCTACTTCCGCTATTTCAACGGCAGGGAATATACGGACAACCAGACCTACCTGACCGTGACGCAGGAGGCGCAAAAGAGCCGTCTTTTCTCTTTCGACAGCAAAAAATGGCGTGATTTCCTCGTGAAAATCCGCAAAGTGCAAGACCAATTGAAAGATGCCGGCGTGCGTGCCGAGTTTCTGACAAAGGAAGACGCCAGCGAGTATATCGACCGCTATTTTGCGATGGACTTTACCCACAAGACACTCTCAATGAACAATTTCAAGGTGGATGAGGAATGCGTGCGCATGGGTGACCGAAAATGCAAAATATTCTCACTTGTGGACGTGGACAGCATCAACCTGCCCAGTTTGGTACGTCCCTTTGCCAATATCGAGGTGAACAACACGCAGATGCCTGTTGATGTGATGGCGGCCATTGAGCAAATCCCAGAAGCAAGGACGGTCGTTTACAACCAGATGATTTTCATTCCTAACCAAAAAGGGAGCTTGCGCTGCTGGAAAAGAAGAAAAACCGCCACGCCAGTATTCCCAATCCGGGCAACCAAATGGCCGTGGAGGACATCAAGCAGGTACAGGAAGTCATGGCCAGGGAGGGAAAGCAACTGGTCTATACGCACTACAACCTGGTGGTGTGCTGCGACAGCGATGCCGACCTGCAAAGGCCCACCAATCATCTGGAAAACACGTTCGGACGTATGGGCATCCATATCTCCAAGAGGGCTTACAACCAACTGGAGCTGTTCGTCAATTCGTTTCCGGGAAACTGTTACGGCATGAGTGCGGAGTATGACCGCTTCCTGACGCTGGGCGATGCCGCCGCCTGCCTGATGTACAAGGAAAAAATACAGCACAGCGAGGACACGCCGCTGAAGATTTACTATACGGACAGGCAGGGCGTGCCGGTGGCCATTGACATTACGGGAAAAGAAGGGAAACACAAACTGACTGACAACTCCAACTTTTTCTGCCTGGGGCCTTCGGGAAGCGGCAAATCGTTCCACATGAACAGCGTGGTACGCCAACTACACGAACAAGGAACGGATGTGGTGATGGTGGATACAGGTAATTCCTACGAGGGATTGTGCGAATATCTGGGTGGGAAATATATCAGCTACACCGAGGAAAAGCCCATTACGATGAACCCTTTCAATATCACGAAGGCGGAACTGAACATCGAAAAGATAGACTTCCTGAAGAACCTGATACTGCTGATATGGAAAGGTTCGGACAGTAAAATTTCGGAACTGGAGTTCCGTATCATCGAGCAGATTGTGACAGACTACTACGATGCCTATTTCCACGGTTTCAGGGGCTATGACCCGGTGCAGCGTGAGACCTGCGCAAGACACTGACCGCCGCCGAAAAGCGCAGGGGTACGTGGAGCGTGGAGGAAATGGCGGCACTCGGCGAGAAGATTGATGCGAAAATCAAGCTGCTGGAGGAACGGCGAAAGGCTTTGACGGTGGCTTCGCTCTCGTTCAATACCTTTTATGAATACTCCTGTGAACGGCTGGAACTTATCTGCCTGGAGAACAACATCACGGAAATCGACTACGACAAATACGCATACATGATCCAGCCTTTCTACAAAGGCGGCATCTATGACAAAATACTCAACGAGAACGTGGACACCACGCTGTTCTCGGAGACTTTTATCGTCTTTGAAGTGGATGCAATCAAGGAAAATAAGAAACTTTTTCCTATTGTCACGCTTATCATCATGGACGTGTTCTTGCAGAAAATGCGTCTGAAAAAGAACCGGAAAGTCCTTGTAATAGAGGAAGCATGGAAGCAATCGCCTCGCCACTCATGGCCGAGTACATCAAGTTTATGTACAAGACGGCAAGAAAGTTTTGGGCAAGTGTCGGCGTGGTGACACAGGAGATACAGGACATCATCGGCAGCGAAATCGTAAAAGAGGCCATTATCAACAACTCCGATGTGGTGATGCTTCTTGACCAAAGCAAGTTCAAGGAACGCTTCGACAACATCAAGGCTATTCTCGGACTGACGGAAACGGACTGCAAGAAAATCTTTACCATTAACCAGTTGGAGAACAAGGAAGGACGCAGTTTCTTCCGGGAAGTATTCATCAGGCGTAGTACGACCAGCGGGGTCTATGGCGTGGAAGAACCGATGGAATGCTACATGACCTACACCACCGAACGGGCGGAAAAAGAGGCATTGAAACTCTACAAGGCAGAACTGAAATGCAGCCACCAGGAGGCCACGGAAGCCTATTGCCGGGACTGGAAACTGTCGGGTATTGAAAAAGCGCTGCCTTTTGCACAAATGGTGAACAAGGCAGGCAAAGTATTGAATCTGAAAGAAAAACAATCCTAAAACATATTATCATGCAAGAAGAAAAATTTATCAGCGAGTTCTGGAAATCCAACGAACGCAGCAACTTCTCCAAAGAAGCGACGGTACTGTTCTTCTACCTTATTTATATATGGAAGAACGAGAACAAACCAGAAAAGTTCTATGTGCATCCGGCGAGCTGCTTTGCAAGGTACGCGGTTTTACCGTGAAGGACGTGCTGTCGGCCAGCAAAGAACTGCAAGAGCGGAACTACATCAGCTTCACGGCACCGGAAAAGGACTGGTGTTCGGGGGAATACAGCCTGTGCATGGAACGAGCCGGGCAAGGGAAAGAGATGGCTGCTGACGGCAAATAACCCCTTAACCGACCACCCGCCATGTATAGAATCCTGTTGCTTCTGACCGTAGCCTGCACCTTTGCCTTTCCGGCAAGGGCGCAGTACGTGCGTGTAAACTACGACAAGAAAACGGTGGCCGCCATGGTCGCCGCCTACGGCACGGAGACGGTGGCCGAAGCCTACTACAATGAACAGGTGAAAGCCATACTGGAACGGTACAACGCCGCCGAAATAGCCACTGCCGGAATTTTTACGTCCAAATTCCTCGACCGCAAGGGGTTGACGGAACTGGGAATCTGGAGCAGCCATACGGAAAACCAATACTACCGGAGGATTTACCACCTGGTGAGTGCCAAAATCATGCCGAAGATATGGACGGTGGCCGGGATGATGCTCCGCTCGCCCCAGACCGCCCTGTATTGGGGCAGCTACCTGATGAAAATCTGCACGGAGGTGAAAACGCTCTGTATGCAGTTTGAGTCAGTGGTGACCAATGGCAGCCTGTCGTTCAACGACATCGCTTTCCTGCAACTGAATCCGCAGGTGGCCTCGCTGTTCACCCTGTCGGAAAACGGTAGTATCGACTGGAAAACTTCCTTGACGATTTGGGCGGTATTCCGCACAACTTCACCAAAGAGAACCTGAAGGCAGACCTTGACAACCTCTATAACATGGGGGTGAGTATCGCCACCGCCGGTACGGAGAACCTGAGCGGACGTATCTTGGGCGAGAGCGGTTTCCACGACCTGCTGCAAGGAAACGTGACCGCCATAGCCCATGCCGTGGAAGGCAGCTATGACCTGTACCATAGCCTTGACCGCTCAGTGGGCAGCACGTTGCTCTCCTTAGTCGGAGGGCCGGAGAACGTGGCGGGGCTGTTCCAGCTCGACAACTACAACCTGACGGCATGGATGACCGACTACCTGCGTGAGACGATGGGGCAATACTATACCCAACGGTGGTACATCTACCGCAGGGATGCCGGGCAGGAGGTGCTTTGCGACTACTCCCCTGCCACGGATGACAACAGCATAATCAACGGTGGGGAGTGGACACGCTTCAGTACCTCCGATGCCAACTTCTACCCGGATGCCGCCCAGACCGAGCAGATACTCGGCAACTCGGAACGCTACGCCGGATGGTCGAGGGCGCAGGTGGAGCAACTGAACAGGCAGAACGACGGCAACACCTACGCTATCAGCTACTACCGATCCGGCTATGTCATTTCACAAGGGGGCAGGCAGACCAAGAAGGCCTACGCATACAGTATCAGAGTGACCAAGAGTTGGAACCATACGGAAGAAGTGTACGAGGACGTGTTCGATTCCTATACGATGGACTTGAACACCTTCAAGGGGCAGCTTCAAGCCCGGCTGTCGGAATACAACGAGAACGAGGAAGGCACCGTGTATTACATCGGCTCCGATGCGAAAAACTACTACCAGGCTACGGATGAAGCGAAACTGAAAGGCAGCGAGAGCGTGATGATAAGCGTGACCTGCCACGAGGGGGTAAGTCTGATTTCAGGCACCACCCAATACAAATGCCGCAGTTGCGGAAGCAGCCTGAACGCACACTCCAAGGAGTGCGTGATGCGGACAACCGTATCGGAAGATGATGAATTGGACTTGTCCGGCTTGGACGAACTGGAACAGGAATACAACGGGGAAGCCGCCGTGCTGCAAGCCCGGATAGACAGACTGGAGGCGGAAAATGCGGAACTTGTCAGGCAGATAGCTTCCGCCACCGTGGAGGAAGCCGCCGTGCTCCGGCAAACCTATAACAACAATAAGAACGAAATCAGCCGGATAGAGACGGAACTCTCCGCCGTGCGCCGGAAGCAGGCGGAACTGGCACAGGCCAAAGAGGAAGCCGCCGCCGACAACGACGTGCCTACCGATGACTATTACCGCCTTCCGGCTATCATGCAGGACTGCAAGGTGCCTACGGCCTGACATGGAAAGGCGAAGGCCGGTGGTCGGGCCATACCTGCTACGTGAAGCCAACGCCCCGGACATCAACGGGGTGATTACCTTCCGTGCCTCGCTGCGGATTGCCCGGAAGCCGAAATACTTCCTCGGCGTCAAGATACACCGTGCCATTATGGAAATCAGCTGGGAACTGACCGCCGAATACAGCGACACGGAGGTAGTGGACATCATCCCACTGGCCCCGGAGAAAAGCGAGACCGAGAAGAAGGACGAAGTGAACAGCCGCCTGTCGGAAATCGCCCGTGAATACCCCTCCTGCGAGATAAGCACGGAATACTTCCGAAGCGAGCCGCCGGAAACGGACAATACCGGCGACACCTATCACCTGCTGTGGTCGTCAGACCGGCTGGAAACCGCCCGTCAGGTACATACAAGGCTGGGCCACATTTATGCCGACCTGGTATCGCTGGAGAAAATGATGCACTACAAGCTCTCCATTGTGGACGTGCTGCGTGATGCGGCTCCCTATATCAATGACGAACGGGGCAGGCGGCTGACTTTAGTGGAACAATGCCGGAAACGGTGGTTGCAAGGGGCGGCTGAAAGCCTGCACTCCGTGGACTACAACGGCAAATACGAAGATGAAGAAAGGGGGAACGGAAATGAATGACCGGACACGATACCTGCTCCTGCTGCTATTGGCGGTGCTGCCCACCGTGGTGAAGGCGCAATGGAACTTCGACATTCCTGTGGTGGAAGCCTACATCAACGACCACAAGCAGCAACGGAGCCTGTTGCTGGCACGCTCCACACTGGAGCTGAGCAACCAACTGTTGCATGAATACAGCAGCGATGCCGCCGTGGAATACAAGGAACTGAACATCGACCTTGACAAATACACGAGGGCGTTTGATGTGATTGACGTACTGTACCAGTCGCTCCGTACCTCGCTGAATGTCTATTCTACTTATAACACAGTGAGTGACCGTATCGGGGATTACAAGGATCTGTTGGACGATTATCGGGAAAAGGTATTGGAACGGGGAAAAATCTCTCCGGCCGACACCTTGCTTATCAGCGTGAACCTGCGCTGCATACGGAAGATTGCCGATGAAGGGGAATCGTTGTACCGTTCGGTGGCTGACCTTGTGCTGTACGCCACCGGTGCTGCCGCCTGCTCGTCCTCAGACCTGCTGTTGATACTGGAGGGCATCAATATCGGACTGGATAACATCGAAACGCATCTGAACCGGGCATACTTTGAGACTTGGCGGTATATCCAACTGCGGATTGGCTATTGGAAAGAGAGCGTTTACCGGAGGCAAAGCAAGCTGGAAATCATAGAGGGGGCGTTTGGACGGTGGAGGGAAGCCGGTCTGAATCCGGGAACGAAATGAAAATTAAGAATGAAGAATGAGGAATCGGACATGAAGAATCGGAAGATGGGGAAAGGAATTTTAGTAGTGGGGCTTGTGCTCTATGGAGCGATGGATGTGGTGGCGCAAAGCGTGACCTATAGCCACGATGCTGCCAAGATGAACCAGATAACGGTGGGTGAAATCGGCTCCGGGTCGCTTACGCCCGGCCTCTATTACCAAGCGTTGCACAAGTCGTACAGCAAGAGTGCGGCGAGCAAGAACAAACTGTCGTACCGTACCCTTGCCGGGGTGAACCTGTATAACCAGGTGGATGAAGCGGAAGCGTTGGACTCGGCAATGGTGGCACGGGCGAAAATTGAAGCCCTGAACGTGGCTGACCGTAGCGGCGGTGCGCTCGATGTGGCTTGGGCAGCGGAGGGAGGAAAGATAACCGACAAGATGGGTGACTTTGGCGGAACATCAACCGCATCCTGCAAACAGGCGGCAACGGTAATGACCAAAGCTATTGGAAGGAGCATTACCAGATGTTCCAATGCGCCATAAGAGCCACGCAGGACGCTTATATGCCCAATGCCCAGCGCAAGAAACAATACCTGCGCATCTATACGGATGTGGCAAGGAAGAACGAAGAACTTATCCGCTACCTCGTCCGGCTATCCAACGCACGCAAGACCTCGGAACTGCTTGCTGCCACCAATCAAATAGAAAACCGGAAGGCGCAGTGGTGGTTGGCCGCATGGGGCGGTGGCGTTCTGCCGGGTGGACTACCGTGAGTGGCAGGGAATAAAAAGGAAAGGGAAAAAGAATTTATTAACTCTATAAATAATGACAAACATGAATCAACAAAACCAAGTGTTCAATCACCCGCAATTCGGGAGATTTGTACCGTTCAACAGGAAGAAGGGAAAGTGTTATTCAAAGCTAACGATGTGGCCCGTTCTTTAGGGTATGCAGAAGCAGCAAAGGCTGTCCGTACCCACTGTAAGGGGGTGTCCGTTTTAGACACTCCCATTGAGAACCAATACGGTACGGTTGTAATGCAACCTACCAAGTTTATCAGCGAATCCGATGTATATAGATTGGTGATGCGCTCCAAACTGCCGGAAGCTGAAAAGTTTCAGGACTGGGTCTGCGAGGAAGTGCTGCCTGCCATTCGCAAGGACGGGCTTATCTGAGCGAGAAAGCCCTGCAACGCGCGGTGACAGACCCGGAGTTCTTTATCGGGCTTGCCAATGCCATTCGGAAGGAGAAAGAGCAACGGCTGGAGATAGAGAGCCGTTGCACGGAGCAACAGCTTTTGATTGGCCGGCAGAAGGAAACAATCGAAGAGCTTGGCAAGCGTTCCGCTTATGCGGAAACCGTATTGCAGAACAAGGACTTGGTGGACATTACGCAGATTGCGCAAGACTACGGCCTTTCGGGCCGCCGCCTGAACGCCATTCTCCATGAGAAAAGGGTACAATACAAGAGCGGCAAGCAATGGATTCTTTACGCTCCCTACAAAGGGAACGGGTATGTGGGCAGCGAAACCTCCCAGTTGGAGAACGGCAAGACCGTGATGCGTACCCGGTGGACGCAGAAAGGCAGGCTGTTCATCCATGAACTGCTGAAAGCGGACGGCCTATTGCCGGTGCATGAGATTGAATCGAAGACGGAACAAACGGAAACTTTCTCTAATATCCGGTAGCGTATGGCAGACAATATCTTATCCGACTTCGGCATTGACATCCTTGAAGAAGAAATAGACGATGTGATATTCCGGACCAACGAGTTCCTGTGCGATGCGACTTTTACCGGCTCACAAGGACCCTTTTGGTGGATCATCCAAATGTGCATGGCGTTGGCGGCACTCTTTTCCATTATCGTGGCGGCGAACATGGCTTACAAGATGATGGTGAAGCATGAGCCGCTGGACGTGATGAAGCTATTCAAGCCGTTGGCAATCGCCATTATCCTGTCGTGGTGGTATCCTCCTGCCGATACCGGCATGAACCGGAGCGGAAGCAGTTGGTGCGTGCTGGACTTCTTGTCGTACATTCCGAATGCCATTGGCTCGTACACGCATGACCTGTACCAGGCGGAAGCCACACAGATAAGCGACAAATTCCAAGAGGTGCAGGAATTGATTTATGTACGGGACACGATGTACACGAGCTTGCAGGCACAGGCGGATGTCGCCCATTCGGGGGTGAGTGACCCCAATCTGATAGAATCTACCATGGAGCAGACCGGAGTGGATGAGGTGACGAATATGGAGGTGGATGCAAGCCGACTCTGGTTTACCTCGCTGGTAAGCGGTGCAACTGTGTGCATTGATAAAATCGTGATGTGTATTGCGCTGATTGTCTTTCGGATAGGCTGGTGGGCGACCATATACTGCCAGCAAATCCTGCTCGGTATGCTGACGATTTTCGGACCGATACAATGGGCATTCTCGCTGTTACCCAAGTGGGAAGGTGCATGGGCAAAGTGGATGACACGTTATTTGACGGTGCATTTTTACGGAGCCATGCTCTACTTCGTTGGTTTTTACGTGCTGCTACTGTTCGACATCGTGCTGTGCATACAGGTGGAGAACCTGACGGCGATAACGGCGAGCGAGCAGACGATGGCCGCCTACCTGCAGAACTCGTTCTTCTCGGCAGGTTATCTGATGGCAGCGAGCATTGTAGCCCTGAAATGCCTGAACCTTGTGCCGGACTTGGCGGCATGGATGATACCGGAAGGCGATACGGCATTCAGTACCCGAAACTTTGGCGAGGGTGTGGCTTCACAGGCTAAAATGTCCACCACAGGGGCGATAGCGCACATGATGAGATAAGGGACAATGAAGAATTGAGAATGATGAATGAAGAATTTCTGAAGATAGGGAGTGAATTGAATAAAATAGAAAAAACTGTATGGTAATCAAAAACTTAGAAAACAAAATCAAGCTGGTGACGATATTCTGCGGATTTTTTCTTGCCGGATGCGTCCTTATCAGCCTGTCAAGCATCTGGACGGCAAGGATGATGGTGACGGATGCCCAACAGAAGGTGTATGTGCTGGACGGCAATGTACCCATTTTGGTACAACGGACTATGATGGAAGAAACGCTTGACGTGGAAGCGAGAAGCCATGTCGAAATGTTCCACCACTTCTTTTTCACGTTGGCACCGGATGACAAATATATCCGCTACACCATGGATAAGGCGATGTACTTGGTGGACGAGACCGGACTGGCACAGTACAATACACTGAAAGAAAAGGGATTTTACAACAATATCATGGGAACGAGTGCGGTATTCTCGATATTCTGTGACAGTATCGACTTCAACGAGGAGAAAATGGAGTTTACCTACTATGGCCGCCAACGCATCGAGCGGAGGACTTCCATTCTCACCCGTGAACTGGTGACCGCCGGCAAACTGAAACGGGTACCCCGGACGGACAACAACCCGCACGGGCTGCTGATAGTGGACTGGCGCACCCTGCTGAACAAAGACATACAAACAAAGAAATAAACAATTTCTGATATGGGCTGGAAAAAATGATTTTCGGCGAGAAGATGCCGGACAAGGACGATCCGAAGTATAAGGAACGGTATGAAAGAGAGGTGGCGGCAGGCCGTAAGGCTGCCCGGCTGTTGAGACTCGACAAGGCGGCAGGGGCGTGCAACGCTTCGCCTGCAAGCATCCCCGGTGGTTTCTCGCCATTGTGTTCGGCGTTGTACTGACCTGCCTGGGGCATAACATCTACCGTATGGTAGCAGTGTATCAAACCCACCGGACGGAGGAACGCATGACTGCCACGGAACACCAGGAACAATTATTGAAACAAAGATATAAGACGCATGATGATAACAGACAAGATTAATTTCAAACAGCCGAAGTACGTGCTGCCTGCCATTCTCTACCCGTTGCTGCTGATTTGCGGTTATCTGATATTCGACATTTTCGACACGGAACCGGCGGAAACGGGGAATACGCTGCAAACCACGGAGTTCCTGAACCCGGAACTGCCCCAGGCACGTGTGGATAACAACGGCGGCATCGACGGCAAATATGAGAGCATGGTGAAATCATACGGCAGGATACAGGACTTTTCCGCGTGGAGAACATAGAACGCAACAACAATGAAGATGACAAAGAAGCATACGAATCCAAATATACGGAAGATGACCTTGCCCTGCTCGACACGGAAGCGGACAGACGGACGGAAGAACTTGAACGGCTGCGTGAGATGCAGGAACGCTTGCGAAAAAGCGCCGAAAAAGGTGAAGCGATGAATCGTGACGCTGTTTCCCTACCGTTGCTTGATGAGCATGAACGCATTGCCCGAAGCGAGCAACGGCGCAAGGAAGCGTTGGCGGAACTGGACAAGGCTCTTGCCGAAGCGAGGTTGCAGGGTCGGAAGGGATTGGAGCCTGCGGCAGACAGCACCGGGGTATCTGCTTCCGTACCCCTGTCGGCAGGAACGGTGACGGACGAGGAATGTGGAAGTGAACGGGAACGCGTGCACGAGCTTGGCGATGACGACGGAGACGGCAGGTGGTGAAGAAAATCAAGACTTCCTCCGACTACTTCCATACCCTTGCGGAAAACGAGCCGGAACCCAAGCTGATAAAGGCTATCATTGATGAAAACATCAAAGCAGTGGACGGCTCACGGGTACGGCTCCGCCTGCTCGATGATGTGGAAATCAACGAGACGGTAGTGCCCAAAGGCTCGTACCTCTATGCCACGATGAGCGGCTTCGGCAACCAACGGGTGAAAGGCAGCGTGAAAAGCATACTGGTGGACGATGAACTGGTGAAGGTAAGCCTGTCGCTCTATGATACGGACGGGCTGGAAGGGCTGTACGTGCCGGGCAGCACTTTCCGGGAAACGGCGCAGGACGTGGCTTCCAACGCATGAACAGCACGATGAGCATCAACAACGGCACATCGGGCAACGCTTTCTCCCAATGGGGAATGCAGGCCATACAGAACGCTTACCAACGGACAAGCAACGCCTTATCGAAGGCGGTGAAGAAGAACAGGGCCAAACTGAAGTACGGCACATTCGTGTATCTGGTTAATGGCAGGGAGAAAAGGAAATGAAGAATTAAGAATGATGAATGAAGAATTTCAAAAATAGGGAATTAGAAAACAACATAGCATGAATATCAATAGAGGAATAAAAGAAATGCGTAATAGACTTTTGGGTCTGGTGGCCGGGGTATTGGCGGTTTGTCCGCTGACGGCACAGACCACGTATGAGGAAATGGGGCAACTGACAGTGAATGAACAGGTGACAACGGTGATAACAGCTACCGAGCCGGTGCGCTTCGTGGATATTTCCACGGATAAGGTTGCCGGAGACCAGCCTATCAACAATACTATCCGGCTGAAACCCAAAGAGGCAGGACACGAGGACGGCGAGGTGCTTGCCATTGTGACCATAGTGACGGAACGCTACCGCACGCAATACGCACTGGTTTATACTACCCGACTAACGGAGGCGGTAACAGACAAAGAGATACACGCCGCAGAGACCACGGCTTACTATAACCCGGCAGTGTCGCTCTCCACGGAGGATATGTACCGGTTTGCCCGTAGGATATGGACTTCCCCGGCGAGATACCGAAACGTAAGCTGCAAGCAACACCGTATGACCATGCGCCTGAACAACATTTATACCGTAGGCGACTACTTCTTTCTTGACTTCTCGATAGAGAACCGTGCACGCATTCGCTTCGACATAGATGAGATACGGGTAAAACTCGCCGACAAAAAGGTGTCGAAAGCCACCAATGCACAAGTGATAGAACTGCAACCGGAAATGATGCTGGAACAGGGTAAATCGTTCCTGCACGGCTACCGTAACATCGTGGTGATACGGAAAATGACTTTCCCCAATGACAAGGTGCTGACCATTGAACTGAGTGAAAAGCAGATTTCGGGACGCATATCTCGCTGAACATTGACTATGAGGATGTGTTGAATGCGGACAGTTTTAATGAAGTCTTACTTAATGAAGAATGAGGAAGGAAGTATGAAGAATTGCTGTTTGACAAAGATGTTTGCGGTGGTAATAATCTTATGTACTACTTGTGCTTCGGGGTTTGCGGACGACCATAGGGGGGAGGTTGCAGGTGGGTACCGGTTTCCTGTATGAACGAGGCATGGACTTGACGGTGCTTACGAGCGTGAGACACGCTACCATAACGCCTGGGAGTATTTCGGGAATGTGTATCTGAAATGGGACGAATGCGCTTCATGCGGCCACGTGTGTCCGAAGTCGTTTTGGAGCAACTACAACACGTGGGGCTTGGGCGTAGCCTACAAACCTTGCGTGACACGTGGACGCAACCACCATGGCAACCTGCGCATAGGCGGTTCGCTCGGCTCTGACCGACACGGCGTAGTGGGCGGCGTACATGCAGGATATGAGCATAGCTACTCCTTGCGCAAGGGGTGGCAGGTGTACTGGCAGGTGAAAAGCGACCTGATGATTGGCGGGGAGGATTTGTTTCGCACGGGAGTGGTTATCGGGGTGAAGCTGCCGGTGAAATGAAGAATTAAGAATGAGGATGAAGAACCGGCTGCCTGACACGATAATGAATAATGGCAGGGATAAATAATGAATACGGATAATGATAAATAAGATACAGAACATGAATGGAATAAAGATACGAATCGGAGGAATGGCGAAAGCTATATATAATAAGGTAGGGAAAGGAATGAGACCAGGGAGAATGGCCTTGGGGATGATGCTGGCCACTATGTTGGGGTTGGCGGCTTGTGATGAACACCGGGATTTCCCGGACACCGGTATGAAGGTAGGCCATATCCTTTGTACAGACGGTGAGGTAATGAGCTATGAGGATTACAGCCGGTCGGGAAAGGAAGCCATTGCCGTGGTTTTCCACCTGAACCGGGACGAAGCGGTGGCAGGAAACGGATATGCCGTGTATCTGCGCGACCTTGCGCCGGAAGCTTTTGCGGACAGCATCGGGATTGCACAAGGCACTTCGGGTGATTTAATGGCTTTGGACGGCAACGAGAACACGTTTGCTTTATATAAGACCACGGAAACCGCTTCGCCAATGGCTGAGCAGGTGTTTGACCTGTGGCGGTACGGCAGAGTGCTACGTACCTTCAGTGGCACAGATGCGCTTGCTGTATGCCAGCCGTGAGGCGGTAAATCCGTTTATCAAGCAATGTGGTGGTATGCCTATCCCGGACAGTGCCAACGAATGTTGGTACTGGACTTCGACCGAAGTGGCCGGACAGGAGACGGCCAAAGCGTGGCTTTACTCAACCGCAGCGGTGCGATACAAGAAACTCCCAAATGGCAAGCACACAAAGTACGTCCGATAATCACACTGAATGAATAATCATCCAACCATGTCACTATGGAAGAGAGCAAAGAATTACAGGGAGTCTATAAGATATTCCGCACGGCAATCTATGTTTCCTTACTTATAGAGTTTTTCATGTATGCCATTGACCCGGAAATGATGGACTACTGGAACGGGGTGGTATGCGACGTGCATAGCCGTATTAAAAGCTGGTTCCTTTACCATGACGGACACTTGGTGTACAGTAAAATTGCCACGTTCGCATTAATATGCATCACCTGCGTTGGAACGAGAAACAAGAAGCATTTGGAATTTAATGCGCGTAAACAGGTGCTTTATCCATTGGTCAGCGGTATCGCACTGCTGATTGTTGCCGTGTGGCTGTTCGGCTTCACGATAGATATTCGCCTGTATAGCCTGCGCCTGAACATCATCCTGTATATGGTGGCTTCGGTGGTGGGTACGATACTGGTACACGTGGCGTTGGATAATATATCGAAGTTCCTGAAGGAGGGGTTGCTGAAAGACCGGTTCAATCTGGAAAACGAGAGTTTTGAGCAATGCACAGAACTGATAGAGAACAAATACTCGGTAAATATACCGATGCGGTTTTATTATAAAGGCAAGTTCCGCAAGGGATTCTGCAACATTACCAATCCGTTCAGAGGGACTTGGGTGGTCGGAACACCGGGTTCCGGAAAGACATTCTCGATTATCGAGCCGTTTATCCGGCAACATTCGGCGAAGGGTTTTACGATGGTAGTCTATGATTACAAATGGCCGACACTTGCCACCAAGCTGTACTATCATTACCTTAAAAACCAGCAGCTTGGCAATCTACCCGAGGCTGCAATTCTCGGTGATCAATTTCGTGGATGTGGAATACTCCCGAAGAGTGAACCCCATTCAGCAGAAGTATATCAATAACCTTGCTGCCGCTTCGGAGACGGCTGAAACACTGTTGGAATCGCTGCAAAAGGGCAAGAAGGAAGGCGGTGGCGGTAGCGACCAGTTCTTCCAAACCTCGGCGGTAAACTTCTTGGCCGCCTGCATCTATTTTTTGTGAACTATAAAAAAGAGCCTTACGACAAGGAGGGGAACAAACTGCGTGCGGAAATGGCAGAGGAACCACAGACCAAACGGCTGAAACCGACCGGAAGGGTGTTTGACGCACAAGGAAATGAAGTGGAACCGCCTATTGGCTGGGCAAGTATTCGGATATGCCGCATATCCTATCCTTCCTGAACGAGAGCTACCAGACTATTTTTGAGGTGCTGGAAACCGACAATGAGGTAGCGCCTCTGTTGGGTCCGTTTCAGACAGCATTGAAAATCGCGCCATGGAGCAATTGGAAGGCATGATTGGCACGTTGCGTGTCTATACCTCCCGGCTTGCCACAAAAGAATCGTATTGGATATTCCATAAGGACGGTGACGACTTCGACCTGAAAGTGAGTGACCCGAATAATCCGAGCTACCTGCTAATCGCCAACGACCCGGAAATGGAAAGCATTATCGGCGCGCTGAATGCGTTGATATTGAACCGCTGGTGACACGTGTGAATACCGGACAGGGCAAAAACCTGCCGGTGAGCATTGTCGTGGACGAGTTGCCGACGCTGTATTTTCATAAGATAGACCGGTTGATCGGTACGGCACGAAGCAACAAGGTATCGGTGGCGTTGGGCTTTCAGGAACTTCCACAGCTTGAAGCAGACTATGGCAAGGTGGGCATGCAGAAGATATCACTACCGTGGGTAATGTGGTGTCGGGATCGGCACGCTCCAAAGAGACGTTGGAATGGCTGAGCAATGACATCTTCGGCAAGGTGTACAACTGAAGAAAGGGGTCACGATAGACAAGGACAAGACGAGCATCAACCTGAACGAGAACCTTGACAACCTCGTTCCGGCCAGTAAGATTTCCGACATGGCTACGGGGTGGATATGCGGACAGGTGCACGTGACTTTGTAAAGACGAAAACCGGGATGCGAGACCGGATGAACATCCTGGAAGCGGAGGAATTCAAGACCTCGAAGTTCTTCTGCAAGACGGATTTCGACATGGCAGCCATTCAGAAAGAGGAAGCGGAGTATGTGCCGCTGCCCAAATTCTACACCTTCAAGTCGAGAGATGCGAAGGAACGTATCTTGTATGCGAACTTCATTCAGGTGAATAAGGACGTAAAGGATATGATAGACGAGATTTTTGCGAAAAAAAAGGCAAAATGAATCAGATGAATGTTTTTTTCATTTAAAGATACAGTATCAGTATTCATTAAAAACAAGAAAGAAAAAGTTATGGCAACCGTAAAAGTAAAATTCCGTTCCTCCACCGTCAGTACAAAAGAAGGGACATTGTACTATCAGGTTATTCACAACCGGATAGCAAGACAGATTCGTACCGGATATAAACTCTATCCAACGGAGTGGGAATATATCAACGCAAGAAAAATTGTTCCCGGGGAGATAGATGAAAGCAGACTGCATTATCTGGCTGTATTGCAAGGCAGGGTAAAGGAAGATGTGAAGCTACTAAAAGGAATAATCTCCCGACTTGAACGCAATGGAGAAACATATACTTCAGAACAAGTGGCGGAGCTTTATTCTTCTCCCATAAATGAGGGAGGTTTCCTTGCATTCAGCCAAAGCCTTGTCGCCCAGCTCCGGCAAATCGGAAAAACACGCACGGCAGAGACCTATACCACTACACTAAACAGCTTTATACGTTTTCGCGGAGAGAAAGGAGACATTTCACTTGACAACATAGAGACCAACTTAATGGTGGAATATGAAACTTTTTTGAAATCCAACGGCGTATGTCCGAACAGTTCGTCTTATTACATGAGAAACCTGCGTGCCATTTATAACCGTGCAGTGGACAAGGGACTAACGGCCCAACGCTTTCCATTTAAACACGTATATACCGGCATAGACAAGACCGTGAAACGTGCCGTTCCTGTGAAGACTATCCGTGAGATACGGGATTTGGACCTTACACTGCATTCCTCATTGGATTATGCCAGGGACATGTTCATGTTCAGCTTTTATACCCGTGGTATGTCATTTGTCGATATGGCTTATTTGAGGAAAAGGATTTGCAGAATGGAGTGTTGTCGTATCGCCGCCAGAAGACCGGTCAGCAACTGTTCATTAATGGGAACAACCCATGCAAGAAATCGTGGCGAAGTACGACACGGCAGGAACCCCCTATTTGCTGCCTATCATCAAAAGCACCCATAAAGACGAAAGGCGGCAATACAAAAATGCGGAGCATCTGGTAAACAACAATTTGAAGAAGATAGGCAAGCAATTGGAATTGGAAATTCCCCTGACAACCTACGTGGCAAGGCACGGATGGGCAAGCATAGCCAAGAGCAACAATATCCCTCTTTCCGTTATCAGTGAAGCTATGGGACATGACTCCGAGCAGACGACCCGCATTTACCTTGCTTCGCTTGATGCTTCCGTAGTAGATAAGGCGAATAGCCTGGTGCTGAAATCATTGTGACTGAACAGGCAGTGCACTAACGAATTGCATCTTGTTGCCTGTCGCCCTTAATTAAAAAGGTGGAATACATAGTCGTGGCTGATTCTCCGGTATTCAAAGCCAAGCGTGTTGATTTCAGGAGACAGCAATAAAGCGCCGTCCTCCCCTGTTTCACGTGCTTCTACCTGTTTATATCGGGCAACAAACGCCTTTTGAGCGTTTGAGATGTCTGCGCGAGGGGTGATTACATAAGACATCAGACACACTTTCCGGTCTGATTTGTCTATGAATGCCGCAATAGAAGGAACCTCTACCAGTGTGCATAACGTCTCCCGTAACTGGACTTCCACCTTTTTGTATTTTCCTCCCGGATATTGGACATTCTTATTCTTATCCAATATAGGTTTGGAAAGTAATTGAGTGGAGCCGATTGCACCGGTCTGCTCATTCAAGACAAAAAAACGGTGTATTTCCCCGCCTTTTTCATATACTATATAATCGCACCGTTTCCGTCCCTGCTCGAATTTCGTCCCTGCCAGTCCGTTTAGATATTGCTCGTAGTTGATGATTTCCGTTTCGGCCGGCTCAGACATATCCAATGAGACATTGCCACTACGGAAAGCCACCACCATACTACCGTCGATATTATCAACCAAATCGAACTTTTGTTCCATAGTGTTTTCCGCAGGTACTGCTATAGCCGTCCGATGTAAGCCGTAGTGATGCGGCAGATCCGTTTTCAAAAGTTCTATCATTGCGCTATCTCATCCAATCGGTTGTATTCGTCGTAAATCTCATTGATGTCATCCGACAATCGGTCAGTATCAACCAAGTGGGCATTTTGCACCTTGATGTCCCGGATGCTGCCATTCTCTACCACATAGACGTTTGTCTGTGAATAATCCAGTGAAGCCCCCTCTACCAGCACACCCTTGTCGCAGGCCTTCATCAGCAGGTTTAAGTGGTTGATGATATAGGGGCTATGCGTAGCGATAGATAACGTCATGTGCGTATTCGCATTTTTACATTTGCGAACCAACATATTGATAGAAGAGCGTTGCGCTTTGGGGAACAGGCTAAGTTCCGGTTCCTCAATGAACAGGTGTATCGCACGGTTGGCAATATCACCGATATTCATGTCATGCTTGAACGAGGCAAGGCTGTCGTTCTTGCCCAAAAGGTTGACAACGGAACGGTTGGTTTCCTTCACTATGTCAAATTCCTGGAAAAGTATTCGGCGATCAGTGTAAGCGGTGCCATGGTCTGGATGCCAGATGAAGCATCTTCAAAGTGGATGTCATATTCTTCCTCCGGATTTCCAATAAAGAATTGTCTGGCATTGTTCCGTGCTTTTTTCTCGTAGTATCTTATCTTCAGAAAAGGAATGTCGATAGCGTGTATGCTTTCAACTGCCTCTTTGAAATCCCTGAATGTCTCTTGAAAATAGAAGCCTAATGCCGCTCCGTCGCTGTTGTTTGCCAATAATGAAGCAATCGCTCCCCGTTTGTCGGATAAAATGATATTTTTCCAAAGAGAGGCTTCGGAGGGTATTATTTTGCTTTTGGTACCTTGCAACCCATTTTTCTTTGTAAAAGAGAATATACATTCGCCTTTGGAATAGGTGATTTCCGTCTTATCGGTCACATAATCGTTCATTCCTCCATTGTGAAGGTATTCGTCAAAAGCAAAAACAATCGTTCCGGCTGTCACACCTCCCATTTTCAAGTATGAGCGGAGCGTCAATTGCTTGTAAATATGACGCATCATAGCCAGCACCTTCAATATGGTGCTTTTGCCACTTCCGGACTCTCCTATAAGGAAAAGGAAAGGAGCTACATTATTAAGTTCCACCTCCTTAATCGGTCCAAAATTCTTTATAATCAAGCTCTCCTTCAGATCCATTCTCTACATGCTCTTTTATTCGTTAGATGCAAAGATACAATTTTTCATATAAAACTCCGCAAAAAAGAGAATCGAATAAATATAATTCGCAAAAGAAACCAAGAAATCGCCAAGTGGAAAGATGTTGTGTAAAACTTAATTTCTATTTACAAGAGAAGTATTTCATGACGCAAAAATACGGAAAAAAAATGGAAACGTGTCTGATTTTGAGGAATTAAATTGCTTTTAGCGGCAAAAAAGTTGAGCATTCTGTAAAAATGTTAAGTGAAACAAAGTGATAAACAGTTGTAGATGATTGATAATCAATTAGAATTAAGTTTGAATGTTTCTCTTGTAAAGAGATGTATCAGGATTACATCCTGACAAATATTAAATAGAGAATAAAAACATAGGTTGAATCTAAATTCAATATACAGAATGAATATAGAATTGGACTTGACTTATTGGGTGACAAGGTTATCAGATAGCCGTAGAACCAAGACATATATTAGCACGAGGGACGATGCCACTGTATAGTACAGAAACTCAAGCTAACGCGATAGAAAGCAAAACTGATAACGAACCATTATGTGGCTCGGAAGTGAAGAATTTGCCTCAATGGAACCCCGATTGTTCCTGGTGTTACCTGTTTGTTCACCATGCCAAAGTGAATAAAGTAAGCAAGGTACTGAATGAGAAGTTCAGCGTTTTCATCCATACACATATCATTTATAAGCGTGAGAAAAAACGTATCAAAGAAGAGGAACGTGCCACGATTTCGGGGTTGGTGTTTGTACAGGGAGATAGTGGAGAGATACAGCATTTCCTGAAAGAGAATTTCTTTGGTCTGTATTTGGTGAAAGATTGCAGCACCGGATGTATTGCCACTATTTCCAATGACATGATGCAGACATTCATGCAAGTGTCACAAGTGTCTCCTACCCGTATTCGCTTCATGCCGCATACCTTTGATTATTATTCGGTGGGCAACCCTCTGATCCGAATTACTTCCGGTATATTAAGCGGCCTTGAAGGTTATCGTATTCGCATTGCACGCGACAAGTGTTTCATTACCACCATTGGTGGAATGACTGTTGCCATAGGCGGTATTTACAAGGAGAGCTTTGAGAATGTAGATGAGTATGTAAGACAACGTAGAAAACAGTTGCGCGGCAATGAATTATCGTCTTTCGCTTCATTGACACAAATTCAATCAGAAATAGATAAAGGTTTCTTTAATCCTCAAAACCAGTTGGATGTGCTGGCTATTGCCAAACATCTTGATTTGTGGATTGAGAAAGCGGAATTTGCGATGAAAGAGAAAGATTTTGATACCGCCGTAGAAGTTGCATTGTTTTTGCTTGAAGAAGTCGGAAGCCGTTTTCAATTCACGCCTCAATCTTTGGAGTTGAAAGAAATCACTCGCACTTGTCAAACTATAGCTCGTATCTTGGAACGGATTTTGAACAGTACGGATGTTTCTACTGACTTGAAAGAGATTGTGGAGGCGGGTATGGAATCGTTGGAACTACGGTTCCCGTTTCTTACAATAGAATGAGATAAATCTTTTTTATGATTATAGCAGTAGATTTTGACGGAACGATTGTTGAACACAGATACCCACAGATAGGGAAAGAGATACCTTTTGCCATAGCTACGCTGAAGCAGTTGCAGGCAGAACGACATTTGCTTATTCTTTGGAGTGTACGAGAGGGGGAACTGCTGGAAGAGGCGATTGAGTTCTGCCGACAGCGTGGTTTGGAATTTTATGCCGTCAATGCCAATCATCCGGATGAGCAGGCAGGAAGCCATGTGGCTCATCCTTGCCGGAAACCTAAAGCGGATTTGTTCATTGATGACCGGAATGTGGGAGGCCTACCCGACTGGGGAGCTATTTATGAAATGGTACATAACGGTGGAGTTACCGAAAGTATCTAAGTATAGTAAACGATGAGGAGAAAGAAATGGAACGCAAGCCGTTATGGAAAAGGATAGCATTCCGACTATAGCTTTCTAAAATTATAGTTTAAGAAATTTAGTCCATGGATTTACAAAGCCATATCCATGGCTGCATAGTCACACTTATGATATTGTTCTTTCTAATTATCCTATATCTTTTTGGGTTAGGACTTAAATCGTCTGCAGCACATTGTTTTGATAAAAGTACTGTCACGGTCTTAAAGCCTATCCTTGCGTTAGGAATAGTATTGCACCATTTACAAGGACAGAGTGTCATTCTTCATGAATTTTACAGATGGGGTCCTTTGATTGTTGGTGTATTCTTTTTTATTTCCGGATACGGACTGACCTATTCATTCAAAAATAAACCAAACTATCTTCATAATTTTTTTGTTGATAGAGTTCTGCTGAAATTATTGCTACCCTATGTGTTGGCCTTATTCTTAGAATTAAGTCTTAATTGGCATTGGGTGGGTTATAGCTTGTCCGATCATATTTTCAATAGTGCAGGTCCTTCTTTGTTTTCGAACGATTGGTTCATGTTTGCTTTGTTTTACTGTTATTTGATATTTGCATTAGCCGGGCATTTTCATTCGGATTCAATCAGACTTTCCTTTATATTCATAGGTGTTCTTTCTTTTGTGTTATTTACTGCCTTCATGGGCTATGGAAGAAATTGGTGGGCAACACCTATGGCATTTTCAGTCGGCACAATTTATCAATATAATGAATCTGCCATTATCCGGCTATTAGCCGATAAAAAGAATTATATTTTAAGTAACTTATTTTTTCTTGTAGGTTTTGGATTGTTGATTTCATTATCATTTATATATAAGCATCATGCTACTACGGTCATGGTTTATTCTTTATTGCCACTTTGGATAGTTACTGTGTTCTCCAGACTTGATTTATCTAAAATGGCAAAAAATAAGTATATTATTTGGGGTAGCAATATTTCATTCGAACTGTTCCTGGTACATGGCATTATAATTGATTTTTTGAAAGCTGAGCGATTTACTACGGGTATTCCGTTTGTTGTCACTACTTTACTGATTTCTATCTGTGCAGCATTTTTGCTCAACTTAACGACAAAAGTTATCAAGACGTTGAAGGTACGTATGTGCAAATGATACAAATTAAAGATAAATCATTTTGTAGTGGCTGCAATGCCTGTGCGGAGATATGCCCCAAGCATTGCATTGAGCTGGTGACTGATTCCAAAGGATTTCTCTATCCTAAGATAAATTCTTCGGAATGTATTGAATGTGGAGCCTGTGAAAGGGTTTGTCCGTTTCAAAAAGGAAATGTCGCCCTTCATGCTCCTATCAAAGCATTTGCGGCATGGAATAAGGATAAGGAAAAACATGTTTCCAGTTCTTCCGGCGGGGCTGCTTACGTGCTATCCGAGTATATTGTACGTTCAGGCGGGGTTGTATATGGCTGTACCTCAGATTCCATGCGTATCCGGCATATCCGGGTGGACTCGTTGTCGGATTTATCCAAATTGCAAGGTTCGAAATATGTTCAGAGCGATGTCAGAGGATTGTTTGGCCGGGTAAAGGCTGACCTGAAAGCCGACATACCGGTGTTGTTCATCGGAACTCCTTGTCAAGTGGCGGGACTGAAAAACTATATAAAGCGGATTCCGGAACATTTGTATCTGGTGGATTTGATTTGTCACGGTGTCCCGTCACAGCAGATGTTGCATGAACATATAGAGTGCATTACTAAAAGGAAGAAAGTAAATACAATATCTTTTCGTAAAGGGAATCGTTTTACTTTAACATTGAGTGGTGACAATTTGATTATACAAAAACTGATTATTGGCATGATTGGTATCTAAGAGGTTTTATGGAAGCATAACTTACCGCGAAGTTGCTATCAATGTGTCTTTGCCCAAGGTGAAAGAGCCGGAGATATTACTATCGGTGACTTTTGGGGATTGCAAAATAGTGAAGAACTCCTTGTTAATCCCCAATGGTATATCTGTATTATTACCTTGCTCAGAGAAAGGTTTACGGTTGATAGAAGAAGTAAGTCACCAGTTTG
>ENA-OQHP01000103-OQHP01000103.1-human-gut-metagenome-genome-assembly--contig:-NODE-103-length-27087-cov-3.442804_pt1 | contig 27087 bp, 26 predicted proteins | sample MGYA00242563_ERZ504717 | MGnify/ENA primary metagenome ERZ504717 (study PRJEB26092, sample SAMD00036212) | human gut metagenome | host: Homo sapiens | study: EMG produced TPA metagenomics assembly of... | reverse complement strand
GCTTGAATTAGTATTATATTCTTTCAATAACTCTAACCAGGTATTCTACATTTTGTCCTGTCTGATATGATACTGTTCCCATATCTTTATAAGCTTGTACTGTTTGTAACGGAGTTGCTTTATGGGGTAAATTACTGGGCTTACTGAATGAGAAGTTATTAGAGTAGTTGATAGAGAAGCGAGTGTCTTTCATTCCCTTTTAGTGGTAACTAGGATAACTCCGAATGCAGCGCGTGCACCGTAAATAGCCGAAGATGCGGCATCTTTTAATACAGAGATAGATTCAATATCATTAGGATCCAGCATATTTATGTCCATCTCTACATTGTCAACTAATACAAGCGGGGCACCTTCATTGATGCTGTTCACTCCACGGATATTGAAAGACATTTCAGCACCGGGTTGGCCTGATGTGCCTGTTACCTGCAGTCCCGGCATTGCTCCCATCAGTACATTACTAACCGAAGTGACAGGACGATCACCCAATATTTCATCCATTTTTACACTGCTTACTGCTCCTGTCAGGTTGGCCTTTTTTGTACGCCATATCCTACGACTACTACCTCTTCCAAAGTTTCAGTATCTTCCTTTAATACAACATTAAGTTCTTTCTTTCCAGAAACTTTCACTTCTTGAGAAACATACCCGATATAAGTAATCTGTAAAACGGCATCTTTGGGAGTATCCAGAACGAACCGCCCGTCTATATCTGTGATTGTACCAGTTGACTGGCCTTTTACGATGACATTGGCACCGATTATCGGTTCGTCATTCGCATCTTTCACAATACCTGTCACCTTATTTTGTTCTTGCTGTATTCCTTGCACAATCTCAGTAGAAAGAATGATTTTCTTTTCAAGCACTGAATACTTCACATTCGTTCCTGCGAAAATCTGATCCAATATCTTGAAGATATTATTGTTGTTTGCCGAAACTGATACAATACGTTTCAGATCTACGTGTTTATTGTTGAAGAAGAAATCAAACCCCGATTCTTTTTTCAGCTTTTCCAACACAGTGCCAACTGTTTCATTACGCACTTCAAGACTGATCATGGTCTTTTGCGCATACGACTCTGCCGCATAAGTCATACTTAGCGAACAGATTAAAAAGAGTACACTCAGTTTCATAGGTAATGGAGTTTTATTTAAGATTAACCTACACGACTTTATCATCCATAATAATTGGACGCTAAAATAAATTTTCATAATTTTGTAATTGAGATAAAGTGAATAAAATGTTGTCTTTGCTTGTCGCCAAACAAGCATGGAAAGATGATTTTTTCATACGGGGTGATACGCCAATATCCTCCCGTATGTTTTTGTTTAGGGAGCCTGTTGTCTGTTCATTTTTCTAGTATTTAAATTAAGGGTTAAACGTATATTAGTACACTTCTATTTTCAGCTTTTCCGTCTTTATATCTGCACTGTCAATGTAACGCCAGCGTATGTGGGAAGAAATCCGGAAATATTCCATAATACGCTCTAGACGCTGATGGGTGAATGTTCCTGTGAACGAACAGCCTTTCAGCCCCTTGTTGGACAATACGAATTCCACATTGAACCGCTTTCCAAGCATGTGCAGCACTTCATCCAGCGGAGTGTCATTAAAGATAAGCTTGCCGTCTTTCCATGAATCTCCGATTCGCCCGAGGTAGCGTAGCACTTGATATCTCCGGTTTGTGGAGAATAAACCAGCTTCTGTCTGGGGGAGAGCATACTCTTTTGAAATTTTCCTTTGCTATTCTTATAAATAAACCCTACGCTGCCTTCGATAAGCGTGGTGGAAATGGGAGTTTCATTACCGTATGCTTCCACATTAAAACTTGTTCCGTACACTTCCACCTGCGAATGGTGAGGGGTGGAAACGATGAATCGTTTCCGGGGATGTTGGGTCACATCGAAATAAGCTTCACCGTTTAATTCCACTTGGCGTACATCGCCGGCAAAAAAGGTGGGATAGCGGAGGGAGGATTCCGAATTGAGGTGAACTACCGTGCTGTCCGGTAACAGGACGGAGGTAGTCATGCCTGCATTGGTTTTTATTTCCACCATCTGAGCGGTGACTACCGGCTGCTGTCTGTCCGGATACAGAGCCAATACACCTATCAGGAGGGGAACGGACAGGATGGCCGCAATGCGTTGTGTCCATCCCCACCAGGACAGGTTTCTAACTTTTGTTCTGCTTTTTACCTTGTCTAATGCCTTTTCCGTATCTATCTTCTTTGTGATGTGCTGTGTGTCTACAGCCAGATAGAGCGTATTCAGCTGCTTGGCTATACGCAAATGCTCCTCATCGGCATTCAGCCAGGCTTCTATCTGTTCGTTCTCCGGCGGAGTGGTGTTTCCTTCGAAATACTTGGTCAACAAGTTTCTATATCGGTATGGTTTTCCATGAATTATACTTTAATGTTTTCCTTTATATTATTAAGACAAGCGAGAATGAAAGGTATCTAAACGAAAAATGCTTTTTTTTAAGTTTTTTCCGATAAAAACAACTATCTTTGTACACAAGGAAAACAGTTATTATACTATGAATCATACCGTGGAAGACTTGTCTTTGTTTAATGCTCTCCGACAGGGGGATGGTAATTCTTTTGACCATTTATTCAGAAGGTACTATCCTATGCTGTGTGCCTATGCTCACCGCTTGGTGTCGCTGGAAGATGCCGAAGAGATTGTTCAGGAGGTGATGTTATGGCTGTGGGAGAATCGTGGGGATTTGATAATCGAGTCTTCATTGAATCAGTATTTGTTCAAAATGACTTATCGGAGGGTCTTGAACCACTTGACGCGGGAACAGGTGAAAACCAAGGCGGAAGCTGCCTTTTATGAGCGGACACAGGCGGCATTGTGTGAAGTGGACTATGGTCGTTTTGAGGAATTGGACCGGAAAATAAAAGAGGCGATGGCTGCTCTTCCCGACAGTTATCGGGAAGCCTTTGTGATGCATCGCTTTAAGGAACTGAGTTATAAAGAAATTGCTGAAGTGCTGGATGTGTCGCCACAGACGGTGGCTTACCGCATCCAGCAGGCATTGAAGCTGCTTCGTGTTTCCTTAAAGGATTACTTGCCCATGCTGGTATGGCTGGTGGGCTGAAAAGTACCTCTCCCTGAGTTTCCCTTGTTTTTTCCTTCAAATCCTTCAGCCCCTTCGCAAACGCCCGTCAATAAAGAAAAGCGGCTGAAGGATTTCCTCCCGGAATTCCTTCAGCCTAGTGTAGAAGTTTCAGCTCTTTATGGTTTGAGCTTCGTTTGTAGAAGTTTTCTATTATATTGTTTCGTTGTATATTTACTTTATTGTCAGGTCCGTGTCGTTTGTTGCCGATACGTTTTCCGTTTCGTTCTCCGGTTCGGGCAATTTCTCTTTTCCGTAGAATCCCGGCATCGGTTCATAGATGGGGTTGCGCGGAATGGAGATATTGCGCAGTTTTTTATCTTTCGCCAACTGAGCGATATAACGTCCCGCGGTAGCTCGTGTCAGTCCGCATAACGATTCAAACTTCCGGCGTGTCAGCACGCTGTTTGTCAAGAAGTATTCCGTCAGTGCCTCGTCTATACTCTCTTTGGTTACCGGCATGGAGTGCGGCTTGTATTTCGAACGCTCGGTCTTGACGTCGCTCAACTGATGCTTCAGGTATTTGTCCGCACGGAATGTCACCGATTTGAATTCACCTTGGTTGGCACGTGTGGAGCTTGGTGTCCGTGTCTCGGGGCAGGTAAGCGATATATGGAAATATCCTATCCCTTCGATATGTACCCGGGCACCGTCCTTCAAGTAGTAGGCCAGTTTCTCGCTGAGCGAGATAATGGTTGCCTTGATGTCCGCCACGGTGAGCGAGGAGCCGTACTGTATTTCCCGCGCCAGATAGTCGGTGTTGATGCGCTGCCAGTTTACTACACGGGCGTGATAGCGCTTCTTGCGCGTACCTATCGTATTGGGTGATTCATAAAATTCAAATTTGATAGCCATTCGCTTATTTGTTTTTATCCGGTTGTTTATGCTTTCTTGTACGGAAGAGTTTGTTGCAACTTCCTTTCAAGTTAATCGTTTCACTTTAGTGATGAAATAATATCACTTGAGTGATGAAGTTGTATCACTTAGGTGATGAAACTTCATCATTCTAGTGAAACGATTAACTTGACGGTGCAAAAGTATGAAATAGTCTTGATAAAAACGAATAATTTCCCAGTTATTTTCGCTTAGTCACTTTTTTGCGGTAGTGTGGGGTAAATGCTTGTAAAAGGGCATTTTGAGTGTTATCTTTGTGATATTACACAACCCCAAATAATGAAAAAGGATGAAAAAATTAGTGGAAAATTTACTGAGTTGGTGCAAAAAGAGTATGAAAATGAAGATGTGTCTGGGAAAAAGCACGGCTCCGGTTACCGGGCAGTCGGTGGGGCAAACCGGAAATGCGGAAGGGGTGTTGCCTTCAACGGCTACGGAAACGGTGGATGATATTGTTCTCCCAGCGGCTGTCGAAACAGCTGGTATGGCAGAAGCTCCCGATGAAAAGGCGGTTTCTGGTAAATTGGGACGCAAGAAGCCGGAGAATATGCTGGCGGCCTTGCAGTGCTTTTTGACCGCACGCTATGATTTCCGTTACAATCTTCTCACCGAACAGACGGAGTATCGTGGAAAAGAGGTGCCGGATGAAGAGTATGCCATGGTGGCTCAACGTGATTTGAATACATTCTGCCTGGAGGCGCGTTCCGGTGGCATCAACTGCTGGGATAAGGATGTGAGCCGTCTGCTCCATTCCAAAAAGGTGGAAAACTATCATCCTTTTCTACATTATATGAGCACTTGCCTCAATGGGACGGGGTGGATCGTGTTACTCCGCTGGCTGTGCGTATATCGCGTAAGCCGATGTGGGTGAAAGGGTTTCACCGTTGGATGCTGGGTGTTGCCGCCCAATGGCTGGGGCAGGCGCAGGATTGCGCCAATGCGGTGGCGCCTATGTTGGTGAGTCGTGAGCAGGGGAAGCGCAAGTCTTCTTTTTGCAAGATTTTGATGCCTAAGGAACTTACACCTTATTATATAGACAAGTTCGACCTGACGAGCGAGAGTGGATGTGAACAGAAACTTTCGCTTTTCGGACTGATCAATATGGATGAGTTCGATAAGTACCGTGCCGGACAGATGCCTGCTTTGAAGAATCTGATGCAGATGACCACACTGACTTTCCGCAGCACATCGTCCGGCATTCAGTCATCTGCCTCGTATCGCCTCTTTCATCGGTACGTCCAATATGACGGACCTGCTGACTGATCCCACAGGAAGCCGCCGTTTTCTTTGTGCGGAGGTGGATGATAAGATTGACTGCACACCGCCCGATCATGCGCAATTGTTCGCTCAGTTGAAAGCGGAGTTAGTCGGGGGAGAGCGTTACTGGTTCTCGGAAGAGGAAGAGAAGGAGATACAGCATAGCAATCGGAATTTTTATAAAATGCCTGCCGAGCAGGAACTGTTTTTGCGTTGTTTCCGGATGCCGCAAAAAGGGGAGCTGTCCAAGCCCTATACCACGACGGATTTGTTCAATTATTTGCAGAAGCATTATCCGGCAGCCATGCGCGGGGTGACTCCGAATCGGTTGGGCAGGATGATGGTTGCATTAGGAATACAACGCATTCATACCGAGTATGGCAATGTGTACCGGCTGGTGAAGCTGAAGGATTCTTCCGCGGCCTGAAGCTTTTTCCCAGTGTGATCTTTCAGCCGGAACGCCTCCGGCAAAGGGTTTGCGGGAGGGATGAAGCTTTTGAAGGATTTTTCAGGGGGAATCGCATATGGCGAAATAAATGAAAAAGATTGCTTAGCGATTTGTTTGTTCGACTTTTTTAGTGGTGGCGTTTTTATCTATAAAAAACACGAGAAGTGACAGTTTACATATTTATTACATTGTTTCTTCTTGTGATTGTCTGGAAACGAGATGCTCCAAGTATCATGCTGCTCCGGGAGATACTTTACAGTTGAAGTTTCCTTCCAGTCGGACAGTATAGGGGTGTTTGTCCGTGAACTTTATATTTATGGCAACTTTCCCTCTTTGCCGCTTAGTCTGACGGTGGAGGGCGATTGCATATAAGGCAAGCTCATAGCATATAAGAGAAAGAATTAACAGGATAATTTTGTTTTTATCGAAGGTTTATTACTAACTTTGCTCTACCATCGTAATATGGATGAAAAGCACAACCGATATACAAATGAGCAAAATGCCTGGAAATTCTTTTAATGATATCTATACCTCTTATTATAAGAAGTCTTTTTTCTTTGCCAAATCATATGTTCATAATGATTTGGCAGCAGAAGATATTGCCTCCGAGGCATTAATAAAGTTGTGGGAAAAGTTGAAGGCCGAGCCTGTTGAAGAGAAATATATCTTACCATTGTTACTGACAATTTTGAAGAACAAGGCTTTGGACTATCTAAAGCACGAGGAGGTAAAACGCAGTGCTTTTGAAGTGATGGCCGACTGGCAACAACAGGAATTGTCTATCCGTATGTCTGCCTTGGAAGCGTGCAATCCTGATGAGATTTTTTCGGAAGAAGTGGAAAAAATCATCAGTGCTACTTTAAGTACCTTGTCGGAACAGACGCGACGGGCATTTATTTTGAGCCGTTTTGAAAATAAACCCAATAAAGAGATTGCCGAAGAGATGGAAATCTCTATAAAGGGGGTGGAATATCATATATCAAAAGCATTGAAAGTACTGCGGGTGACTTTAAAAGATTATCTTCCTTTATTTTATTTCTTCTTTTATTATTAAGCCTGACCGGATGGGGATACGGATGTTTTTGAGGACAAATGATTTTTTATATTTTTCTTCATTTTCTTTTAGGGTAGTTTCTTCTTGAGTCGTTTCTAATAAAACAGCATAGAATATGAATCCTGAATTATTGCAAAAATATATAGCCGGAAATGCTACTGAAGCCGAAAAGCAGCGTGTGACCGAATGGATACAGGAAAATCCTGAGAACATGCGTGAATATATGGCACAACGGAAGTTGCATGACATGGCATTGTGGCGTACGGACCTGTGGCGGAGGAGAATAGCCGGGAAAGGAAACATTTCTCGTTACGCGGAGTATGTATGGAAGCTGCCAAGATAGCAGCGGTATTGGCGATCGTCTTGTTGGGTACACATTATTGGACAGGAAAACATCAGGTACCGGAAGACAAAACATGGCAGTCTATTTATGTGCCGGCGGGCCAACGGGCAGAATTGATGTTGGCGGATGGTACGAAGGTTTGGTTGAACTCACGCAGTACCTTGACTTTCCCGGGAAGTTTCAAAGGGAATATCCGAAATGTGAAATTGGATGGTGAGGGTTACTTTGCGGTGACAAAGAATGTGGAACAGCCTTTTATTGTAGAAACGAACAAATGTAATGTGAAGGTGCTGGGTACAGAGTTCAATGTAATGGCTTATGCAGCGGATAGCGTATGGGAAACTTCTTTGTTGGAAGGTGCTGTAGAAATTTTAGTGCCCGGTTCGAATAACAGTGGAATGAGGCTGGAACCGAACATGATGGCCAGCTTGAAAGGCAACAGACTGGTGAAAGGACGCATCAAGGAGGCCGATTATTTTTTGTGGCGTGAGGGCTTGCTTTGTTTCAATGATATATCCGTACGTGATATGATAGAGAAACTGAAACTGTATTATGGGGTGGATATTGTAGTAAATAATACCCGGATTCTAAAGAACCGTTATACAGGTAAATTCCGCACGAAAGATGGGGTGGAACACGTACTGAAAGTTTTGAAACTCAATAATAAGTTTACTTATACAAAGAATGATGAGACAAATGTGATAACAATTAATTAACCCTTAAAAAAGAATATGCCTATGAAATAACACACCTGGTCTAAAAAGGAAATGGGATAGTGCTGCAACACCATCCCATGGAATGTCAATGACTCATTGACAATTTTTTTCTCAAATAATCTTAAGTTGAACCTAAAATTAGTAATGCAAATATATGAAAAATATTTTGTATCAGGAATCTATTGTAGAAATTAAACATTTATTCCGTATGATGAGAAACACACTCTTAGCTCTGTTTGTCTTTGCCGGAACAGCCTTTGCCACTGAGTCTTATTCTCAGACAATGAAGGTGACTGTTGTGGCGGATAACGTGTCAACAGGCAAGGTAATCAGTGAAATAGAAAAACAGACAGATTATCTGTTTGTGTATAATGTGAACGAGGTGAATCTGAAGCGCAATGTGAAGGTGAATGCGCAGAACAAATCTGTAGCCGAAGTGTTGAATAAGGTTTTTGAAGGTACTGATATTTATTATGCCATGGAGGGTAAGAATATCATGCTGATGAGCAAGGCGAAAGACGGGGAAGCTGTCCAACAGGCAAATAAAGTGACAGGTATTGTGAAAGATGCGAATGGCGAGCCGGTAATCGGTGCCAATGTAACAGTGAAAGGTCAGTCAATAGGTACGATAACAGATATAGATGGGCGGTTTGTGTTGGATGCCCCGAAAGATGCCGTTTTACAGATTACGTATATCGGGTATGTTTCTCAAGAAGTGAAAGTTTTTGGAAAGAAAGAACTTAATGTAGTATTGAAGGAGGATACAGAAACTCTTGATGAAGTGGTGGTGGTTGGATTTGGTACGCAAAAGAAAGTGAATCTGACAGGAGCTGTAGGACTTGCTACTGCTAAAGAATTAGAATCTCGTCCTGTGACTTCAGCTACACAAGCCTTACAAGGATTGGTACCTGGTTTGCAGATATCAACAAGTACGGGTGAACTGGACAAGACCGCAGATATCAGTATCCGTGGTACAGGAACTATTGGTGAGGGTTCCAGCGGTGCACCTCTTATTCTAATTGATGGAATGGAAGGAGATTTGAATACAGTCAATCCTCAAGACATAGAAAATATTTCTGTATTGAAAGATGCTGCCGCATCATCCATCTATGGTTCCCGTGCCCCCTTCGGCGTAATTCTGGTGACTACCAAATCGGGCAAAAAAGGAAAGACTTCTGTAAACTATAACAATAGCTTCCGTATATCTACTCCTGTAAATATGCCGAAGATGATGGATTCCTACACTTTTGCAAACTTTATGAACGCCGGTTCGCTTAATCAGGGTGGTGGCTTATCTTTACAGAAGACCTGATGCAGGATATGCTGGATTGGCAAGCTGCCGGAGGTGGAAGCACGGGGGGAGTAAAAGCTTCATCCAACGGTCAATGGGGTAAACCAGACTATGATCCATTTACAACAGCTTGGGCTAATACAAATTGGTATGATGAAGTTTACAAATCTTCAAGTTTTTCTCAAGAACATAACGTTAGTCTAAATGGAGGAAGTGATATTGTAGCTTATTATGCTTCTTTCAATTATTTGGATCAAGGAGGACTTTTGAAAGCTGGTGACGATGGACTTCATCGTTACAATGTAACAGCTAAAATCAATGCTGATTTGACTCAATGGTTAAAATTCAATTACAGTACCCGTTTTACTCGTAATGATGTATGGCGTCCTACCAGTTTCAACAGTTCTTTTTATGACCAGTTAGGAAGAGCTACTTGGCCCAATATGCCCGTAAAAGATCCCAATGGCTATTATACCAATAATGGTTGGACTAATCCAGTCCAAAATCTTGTTGAAGGTGGAAAACGTAATGCACAAACAGACCGTCTTTATCAACAAGCGTCTTTAGTAATTGAACCGATCAAAAATTGGATTACACATGTGGAGTTTAATTACAGTATAATGAACTCATCGGTAAAAGAAACTTCAATTCCTACTTATAATCATGATGTGGAAGGCAATTTAATAGATACTCATGGTACGTCTTATCTTTATCAAGATCAGACTAAAGAGAACTATCTGAACCTAAATATTTATAGTGAGTATTCCCAATCTTTTAATAATGCCCATAATGCAAAAGTTATGCTTGGCTTCCAGACAGAAGATATGAAACAGGAATTTTCTTCTACAAAAAAGTATGGTGTAATGATGGGGGGGATGCCTTATTTTGATGTCACAACCGGATTGGACGGACAAGGTAACCCCAAAGCGACAGAAGCGGGTGGAAATGGGAAAAGATGGAAAACGGCAGGTTTCTTCGGTCGCTTGAATTACGATTACCTGGGACGTTATTTGGCGGAAATCAATATGCGATATGACGGTTCTTCCCGTTTCCGTCGAGGAAGTCGCTGGCAATGGTCTCCTTCATTCTCTTTAGGCTGGAACATCGCTCAGGAAAAATTCTGGGAGTCGCTGACAGATATAGCCAACACATTAAAATTGCGTGTTTCTTACGGTGAATTGGGCAACCAGAATACTACAGCATGGTATCCTACCTATCGTGATATGATACTGAAGTCTTCTAATGGAACATGGTTGCAAGATGGAGTGAAGCCTAATACAGCAGAGCCGGGAAATTTGGTCAGCAATTCTTTGACTTGGGAAAAGGTTCGTACTTGGGATATCGGTTTTGATTATGGCTTTCTCAGTAATCGTTTGACAGGTAGTTTTGATTACTATATTCGTTATACGGATGGTATGGTAGGGCCTGCACCTGAACTCCCATCTATTTGGGTACATCTGCTCCTAAAACCAACAATTGTAATTTAAGAACGAATGGATGGGAACTATCTATTGGATGGAGAGACCGTTTGAAAAACGGGTTTGGATATAGTGCTAATTTAACTCTTTCCGATGCTAAAACAATTGTTACCAGCTATCCGAGCAACGCAACAAATACTATCGGTTTGAACAAATACGTTGAAGGACGCGAAGTGGGCGAGATTTGGGGATTGGAAACAATAGGAATAGCAAAATCTGAAAATGAAATGCAAGCCCATCTCCTTTCCCTTCCTAATGGAGGACAGGATGCGATTGGTTCCAAATGGTCTGCCGGTGATATTATGTATCGTGATTTGAATGAAGATGGAAAAATATCTAAAAGTGCGGGTACATTGGATGATCATGGAGATTTGAAAGTAATAGGCAATAGTACTCCTAGATATTTCTTTGGTATTGACTTGAATGCTGATTGGAAAGGATTCGACATACGTTTATTCTTTCAAGGTGTAATGAAGCGTGATTTTTGGGGTACAAATAATTTCTGTGGTTATTTGTTTGGTGCTTATGGAACTCAAAGTATGTGGGGGGCTCGTGGACTTAAGGAACATGAGGATTATTTTCGTGCAGAGGATATAGGATTGTCAGGTCATACCATTCCTGCAAATCTTGACGCTTATTATCCTCGTCCTATTTTCTCCGAAGGAGGTAAGAACCAAGAAATTCAGACACGTTATTTGCAAGATGCATCCTATATCCGTTTAAAAAATTTCCAATTAGGTTATACTTTCCCAGCAAAATGGATGAAAAGTATGGGTTTGACCAAATGCCGTGTGTTTGTTTCCGGAGAAAATCTTTGGACCGGAACATCATTGTCTTCTTTGTTTGATCCGGAAACAATTAGTGGCGGTAATGGTGGTAATGCTTATCCGTTATCAAGCACCTGGTCTTTTGGCTTAAGTTTAACACTTTAATAATACGTATACAATGAAAACAAAACATATATTCTTATCTGTACTAATCGCTTCGGCAGGATTTGCATTTACTGCTTGCGATGACTATTTGGATGAAGTACCTGAAGCATCTATTTCCCCGGAAGTATATTTTACAGAGGCAACCCATATTCAAGCCTCTGCAGATAATTTGTACTCTGATATTCTTCCCTCTCACGGAACTGGAAATACATACGGCATCTACAAAGATGATGCAACAACGGACAATCAAATAGAAGTTACAGCTCCCAATCGTTTTACTTCCACTTTGTGGAAAGTGGACAATGCGGAAAACAGTAATTGGAACTTCGATAAAATATACAAGATCAATTTTGTATTATCGAATGTGTTGCCCAAATTTGGGGATAATAATGCTAATGGGAACGACCTGAGCGGTAATGCCAATACCATCAATGGTGACCTTAACAGCATAAAACACTATATCGGTGAATTATTTTTCCTACGTGCTTGTGAATACTTTAAACGTTATCAGTTGTTTGGAGATTTTCCCATAATTATCTACCCATTGCCAGATGACAAAGAAGCATTGAGTGAAGCCAGTAAACGATCACCACGCAATGAGGTGGCTCGCTTTATTCTAAGTGATTTGGATAAAGCTATTACTTTATTAAAAGCTAAAAACATGCCGACGACTAGAATTAATGCGGATGCTGCCATTTTATTAAAGTCGCGCGTAGCTCTATTTGAAGGTACTTGGTTGAAATATTTTAAGAATACGGCTTTTGTACCCAATGGTAACGGTTGGCCTGGCAAGGCAAAAGATTACAATTCCACTTATCAATATCCCAGCGGGAATATTGATAGTGAGATAGATTATTTCTTAGAAATCGCCATGACAGCTTCTAAAGATATCGCAGAACGCTACAAAAATAAGCTTACAGAAAATACAGGTACCCTGCAACAGTCAACTAGCGAAGCTGCAAACCCCTATTTTGACATGTTTGCTCAAGAAGATTTATCTTCTGTCGATGAAGTTTTGTTATGGCGCAGATACGCTTATAACTTAGTACACCACAACGTAAATGTCTATGCTAGCTGGGGAAACAATGGCGTAGGCGTCACCCGTAGCTTTGTGAATAACTTTTGATGGCTGACGGCACTCCTGTTTATACCCACGGTGATTATATGAACGGAGACGGATATTATATGGGAGACAAAACCATACACGACGTTCGTCAAAACAGAGACTGCCGATTGGTTATCTTTCTGAAAGACCCCGGACAACATAACATCTTAATAAAAGATGTGGTTGGTGAGACAGCCAATGTTGAAGAAACTTATCCATTGATTACCATTACAGATGGTGCCCGTCGTTATGTAACTGGGTATGCTTTACGCAAAGGAGGAGCTTTCCATCAGAAATATTATTCCAATTCAAAAGGATATACCGCCTCTATTGCTTATCGTGCGACAGAAGCCTTGTTGAATTACATGGAAGCCAGTTATGAAAAGAATGGTACTTTGGACGGAACAGCAACCGAATATTGGAAAATTATTCGCCGTCGTTCTCATGTAGATGAGGATTTTCAAAAGACCATTGCTTTAACGGATATGAGTAAAGAGGCTGAAAATGATTGGGGAGCGTATTCCGGTGGTAAATTAATAGACGCAACTCTCTATAATATACGTCGTGAGCGCCGATGTGAATTTATGGCGGATGGGCTTCGTTATATGGACTTATGCCGTTGGCGTGCTATGGACCAGTTGATTGAACAACCTTATATACCGGAAGGTTTCCATTTATGGAACACTCCTATGCAGACTTGGTATGCAGATTTGCTATATGATGGATCAGACGCTTCCAATGTTTCTTCACCTAATGTCAGCGAATACTTGCGCCCTTACCAGAAGAATTCTAAACAGACCTGTTATAATGGTTTTACTTGGCGTATGGCTCATTATCTACATCCCATTATGGTCAAGCAGTTTTTGATCACCGCCCCCGATAACAAAACAGTAGAGAATTCTCCTCTCTATCAAAATCCATATTGGCCTATAGTACCGGATATGCCTGCTGAAAAATAAGTTTCAGGGCATTCTAATATCTTATGATTGGAATGCCCTGATAACTTGATATCATACGACTGATAAGAAAAGAGTAGCCATTGTATGTGTTTTTTGTACGATAATACAGGTATTGCAACTAAATTCCATGTCTGCAACTCTTTATAATTCCGATATTTGCATAATAAACGAGCCGACACAAATCGGTGTTCATTCTTTATAATAATGTATCAAATGAAAAACATCATTATCGCTTTCTTCTTGATGCTTGCTCCTGTCGGAGTAACAGCCCAATATCAGAAAGCACAGGAAAAAGCTCCTCTGGTCAATGTACCTTTGGAAAATTTTGCATCACAGCAGAAGTCCTTTTTAACTTTGGCTGGAAATTCCAGTTGGTTACAAACGAGAATAAAAATACCGATTTCGCCTCACCTGTCTTGGATGACTCTTCCTGGCGTACACTGGACCTTCCTCATGATTTCCAGTTCGAACAACCTTGGACTGAAAATGGTGGAGGTGCACGCGGATTTAAACCCATGTGCGAAGGATGGTACCGCAAGTCTTTCCCTACCGATCCGTCGTGGAAAGGGAAACGGGTGGTTCTGGATTTCGGAGGTATCATTTATCTGGGCGATGTCTATCTGAACGGTACAAAAATAGCCTCGACAGATTATGGATATGTGGGGCTTGAAGCGGACCTTACCCCTTTTCTACGTCACGACGGAGAAAACGTGGTAGCCGTTTATGCCTCCACCGGTCCCAAGAAAGGCTCACGCTGGTACACGGGAGGCGGTCTGTTCCGTGATGTGTATCTGCAGGTGCAGAATCCCACACACATCGCCCGCCACGGGGTGTATATCACCACCCCCGAAGTTTCCTCCTCCCGAGCAACGGTAGCCGTACAGGTTGAGGTGGACGGCTGGCAGAAGCATGATGTACGGATACGGACCACCCTCCGCAATCCGAAAGGTGTCATAGTGGGCTCCGTGCAATCCGGTATGCCCGAACATACGCACCAGACCTGCACGGAAGTGAAGTTACCGGCGCTTACTCTGGAGAATCCGCAACTTTGGTCATGTGAGTCCCCACAGCTCTACAATGCCGAAGTGGTGGTGACGGCAGACGGTATGGTGGTGGACAGCCTGACCGAACAGTTCGGTATCCGCAGTCTGGAATTCTCACCGGAGTTCGGCTTCAAACTCAACGGGAAGAAGATATTCCTGCAGGGCAATGCCAACCATCATGATCTGGGTGCACTGGGAGCCACCTGTTACGACAAGGCCATCGAACGCATGATGCTGCAACTCAAATCCTTCGGTTACAACTGTATCCGCTGCTCACATAATCCGTACAGTGACAGTTTGCCCGCATTGCAGACCGTGTGGGGATACTGGTGGTGGACGAACTGACGGACAAATGGAGTGACAATGACTATTGGGGCGGACGCCAGCCATTCACCCATATCTGGCACAAACTGATTACAGAATGGATCAAACGCGACCGTAACCGTCCGTCCATCATTTTGTGGAGCTTGGGAAACGAACTTCAGATTCGTGAAGGATGGGCAGGTTTCGAAGGAACCAACGACTGGGGAATCACTACCTATAACATATTCAACCAGCTGGTAAAGAGATGGGATCATACACGTCTCACCACTGTAGCCATGTTCCCCGCCCGTGCGGGAGCTATAACCCGGCACGACAAGGAGTTCAACGACTATTTAGTACCGCCTGAACTGGCTTGTGCCACAGAAGTGGCATCGTTCAATTACCAGTCGGACAAATATGACGCTTATTTGAAATACCGGCCGGACCTTATCCTGTTCCAGAGTGAGGCTGAAACCAGCAACTTGTTGCAGCCTTATTATAATATGGATAAAGAGCGGATGGTCGGTATCGCCTATTGGGGTTCGGTCGAGTATTGGGGGGAATCCAATAAATGGCCTAAGAAAGGGTGGAACTACTCCTTCTTTGAGCATACCATGCGCCCCTATCCCCAGGCCTATCTTATTAAAACGGCTTTCATGCCGGAGATTCCTGAAGTACATATCGGAGTGGTCGATGCGGCGGGAGCGGAAAGCGTCAGTTGGAATGATGTGATAGTGGGGCGCATGCGCTGAACGAGTGCTGGAATCATACTCCGGGCAGCAGACGGTCACTCTTCACCTTCACTAATGCACATTCTGTAGAGTTGTTGGTAAACGGTCAGAGCATGGGAATTCAAAAAACGATACGACACGGGCAAACCTGCGTAATATGATTTATTGGAAGGATGTTCCTTATGGCAACGGTGGCTCTGTGGTGGCAATAGCCCGTGACAAGTCGGGCAAAGAAGTGGCGCGTCATCGTATTGAAACTGCCGGAAAAGCCGTGGCACTCCGGATTGAGGCGGAAACACCGACGGACTGGAAGGCAGACGGTATGGACTTGCAATATATAAACGTGACGGTCATAGACAAAAAAGGTCGTCCGGTATGGGACTACAACGAGCCACTTACTTTACAAATGGAAGGTGCGGCACGATTGGTGGCATTGGATAACGGGGATCATTATACGGATGAGCTCTTTCATGGCATAACTTCCAAACGAATGTATCAGGGAAGGATGCAAATTATTCTCCGAAGCGATCAGGAGGCTGGGAATGTTACGGTCAAAATATCCTCAGCTGGATTGAAAGGCACACTTCGGTTGAAAACGATAAAAGAATGAAAGGAAATATATGAATAAAAGATTAAAATTACTTGGCATCTTTATAACAGCATCTTTATGTTGTTATGCCCAGACAAAAGAGTTCGATCCTTCTCTGGATCCTAATGTAACCATCGTGATGCCGGCAATCTCAGGAGGAATGGAACAGTCGCTATATGTGGTATCCGGGACAACTGGCTGCTTTCTACCAGCAACAATGTGCCCGTATCTCAAAAGAGCGTTGCGTTAATGTAGGATATCCGGGTAAATTTTTTGCAAAGAACAATCATGCCTGGTTCAGAAAAGAGGTAAGATTGAAAAAGGAAAGTAGTCTTTGCTGGGAGGGTCCGTCGGATATTATTCTTTATATAAATGGTGTAAAACAGTCTGTTTCCGGTAAACAGGTTATTTTACCCGTGGGCAGATCCTCTTTATTGTTTGAGGTGACAACGGATGACTCATTACCTTGTATCATTCTGAAAGGGGCGGGACTGGAAAATCTGGATGAATGGCAAGTCAGCATGGATAAAGAGCATTGGACAATACCCGAGAGTGCCGTCATGTATAATAAACCGGGCGTGCTGCCGGATGCTCCGCAAGATATGACAGCCCGGATTAAACCTTCACAAATACTCCCCATGCGCAATGCTGAGATGCAAGGTAAAGACGGAATTAGTATCGGAAAGAATGGTTATGTCCTCATCGACTTTTCCATCTTGAGATTGGAACACTGACCTTTCAAGCGAAAGGAAAGGGAACTATAACCGTACGCGTTGGCGAAACTCCCGAAGAAGCACTGGAACGATGATAAGAAACTGGAACAATATCCATTGGCTCCTGTTACCTTGTCAGAAGAAGGAGGCACCATCACTTTGCCGGAACGCGCTCTCCGATATGTTTCACTGGAATGCGACAAGGGGGCTGAGATTACCTCCCTTCGTTTTGATGCGTCATTGTGGCCGGTAGAGCACCAGATGCAGTTTGAAACGGATGATGATTATGTGAACAACCTGTTCAAAATGAGCAGTGCGACATTGCATACTAGTATGCACCGCTTTTATCTGGACGGGGTGAAGCGTGATTTTCTTCCCTGGTCCATGGATGCGCTGGTCAGCACTGGCGGGGGATTATCTTTTCGGTGACCAGCAGGTGTCAAAAAACGGAATTTCCATAGCACTGATGCCGCTTGATCCGCAGAAATCAGATATAGGGATTCCTGATTATCCGTTGCATGCCCTGTTCGGCCTGAAACAGAACTATCTGCGTTTCGGTGACTTGGCCACTTCCCTTCAATACAAAGACCGCATCATCCAGTTGCTTGATTTTTATGCCTCCATCGTGGATGAGAATGGTTTTGTACACGGCAATTATGGAGACAGGCAGTTCGGTTATACCCCCGGATGGTCCACCTATAACGGTCCTGTCCGGAAAGGGGTGGCGGCCTATGCCAGATCATGCTCTATTATAATTATGTGACCGGAGCTTATTTCGCGGATCTGTGGAAGGAGAGTGCATTGGCGGACAGATACCGCAAGTTGGCCCGGAATCTAAAAAAGAAGATTTTTGAACATTTTTGGATGATGACCGGAAGGTCTTCATCAACGGTACAATGAATGACAATGTGACTGTGGACAAGCGTATTTCGCATCATGCCCAATATTGGGGAATACTGGCCGATATCTTTCCCGAAGAACATTATGACAACCTCTTTGAAAATATTCTGCCGAATTTGCCTAACTATTATGAGGTGGTCAGTTATGAGAAGGGTTATGAGTTTCTGGCTTATGCCAAAGCCGGGCGGATAAAAGAGTTATGGGATCATATTTATGGTGTGTTCGGCGACTGGATGGATCAGGGACATACCCGTTTCCCGGAGAACTTTATGATGAATGCTTCCCGCGCCCGTCAACTGGTGTTTTATAATCGTCCGTACGGCCTGAGTCTTTGTCATGGGGCGAATGGAGTCCCGGTTAGTGGTAGGCGCATTGAACGGTCTTATCGGTTTCAGCCAGTCTTCGATGAAGACGAATGAATATACCATTAAACCGGAGTTACTCCATTTGAAGTGGATTCATTCCAGAATTCCGGTAAAGGAAGGATATATTGTCTTGAAACTGAATGCCGAGGGGGAGAGCACTATTGACATTCCGGCAGGATGTACAGTCAGAATTATAAAAAAGATCGGAAAGAAGCCACTGGTACTGAGAGAACAGGGCGGGTACAGCTTCCGGTTGAAGGACTGAGCGTTGAATAGAAAAAAGTGTCTGTTCAATAGCCATATTCTTTATTAAGTCATTCTTAATGTACTTGATTAAACCGACAAGTTGCAAGTTCTTGAATTTCTTCCTAGCTTTGTATTCGTTTGTTTTCAACAGGAGTACTTGCGTGAAGAATATGAAAACATAGGAAGGATAGTATTACCAATCATTATTTTGTTATTGACTGTGCGGATAAATGCCGTTCCGGTCAAAGCATTTGATATGATAGTAAGAAACCTTCCTAATTCGGAACAGTTGCCGACCAAAGAATTGCTTTGTATTTTCCAGGATTCGGAAGGATATATGTGGTATGGCACTGAAGGGGGAGCTTGTGCCGTGATGATGGATATACGGTGAAAGTATTCCGTTCTGATTTCAAGAACCCGGGAATCTTGGAAAACAACAGTGTGACGTGTATTACTGAAGACGGTGAAGGGAAAATATGGTTTGGAACGAAGCGTGGCGCCTATATTTTGTCAAAAACAGATTATGAGATAAGGGCGCTTGCTGATGAAACGATAAAGAGCTGGACTATAACTACAATGACAGCGACGTCTGATGGTACGATCTGGATTTCGACTAACAGGCATTTGTTTCGATACAATGAGTCAGGGGAAAGAACTGGAAAATACATTCTTAAATGGAAAGGACGGGAGAATACCGTCAATTCTATTTATGAGGATAAGAAACAGACTGTTTGGGTAACTCAAGCAAAAGGCGGGCTTTTTTGCTATGATAAGGTAAAGGACTCTTTTATTTCATATCCTTGGCCCTATGATGAGTATCCCACAAGCATGACGGAAGATCATAACACCCCGTATTATTGGGTTACTACTTGGGGAAAAGGTATTGTACGTTTTGATCCCAAGGCACAGGATACAGACAAAATGTTTGGATTGCAAACAGTGGATAATGCGTCTTCTAACTCCGATACCCGAAAGCTTCATCATATCATACAAGATTCTGTTAAGGGATATTTGTGGGTGATTGCGGCAGATAATTTATATGCCTATAAAATAACGGCCGATGCATCTTTGGATAAGGTAGATCTCTCCCGTTTATTATCAGCTGACAGGAAAATCCTCACAAAGATTCTTTCCGATCAATCCGGAAACTTATGGGTGACAGGTTATTATCCTTCTTCTTTCATTATTTCTTTTCTTCCTAATGAAGTGCTTCCTTTGTCTATGGAAGGGGTAAAGCAAAATTTGGGGGTAATCGCGTCTCCTATGCAGTTTCTCAAGAGAAAAATTATTATTGGATCAGGCAAAAAAATTGGGGCTGTATGCTTATGATCCCCAAAGAGATCGTATGTCTGTTGTTAAGAATGACAGGGAGCTTTCTTTTTTCTTTGAGAGGCCATCGGATAGAGAGGGACTCTATATGGTAAGGGATCATTCGGTAATTTTAATTCGGTATAAGGAGAACCGGCTTTTTGAATCCATCGTATGTGCCATACCCATTAAACAAGGTGAGCGTATCCGTGCTTTGCATGATGACCACCATGGAAATCTTTGGATAGGGACTACTTACCATTTATTTCGGTATAGCTTGGAGGAAGACCGATTGACTACAGTTTGTGATGATGTTAGTTTTATAAATGCTATCGTTTCGTCTAATGAAGGAGTTGTTTATTTTGCAACTGAAAGTAGAGGGTTGTGGAGAATTTCCGGAGAAAGCCGGTTGCAAATAAAGGATACTGGAGAAAATTATTCGGTATTGACTGTCGCACCGGACAACAATCTTTGGGTGGGTACTAAACAGGGCAATGTGTATAGTTATTCTCCGGATACGAATGATTTTATTTCCCGGACAAAAGATTGTGGATTGACAGGGGATGCTGTGTTGGATATAAAATCGGATGACGATGGGAATCTTTGGATTCTTACATCACAGCGGGTGATGGTCTATCATCCCGGAACACATATCTTTACTATGATGTCTTGTACTGATTCTTGGATAAATCTGGAAGATTTCCAGTCATTGTATAAAGGTCCTCGGGGAGAAATGAGTGTGGGTGGACGAGGTGGAATTGTGACTTTTCCTCACTATAATGAAAAAAAGAGAAGGATACCTGAGCCAACGGTGCGTTTGACATCCGTCGAAATGAATAACACCTCTGAAATCGGGGTGGATAATCAAAAGAAAATAAGCCTGTCTCCTCATGAGAGAAATGTGAAATTGTTTTTTTCTACTTTTGACCATTTGAATACGAATAAGGTAAGATATGCTTATCGTTATAAACAAAGAAACGATAATTGGGTGGCTTTACCGGCAGGGGAAAATAGTATCGGCTTGTCTGATTTGTCAAAGGGGGAATTTGAACTGGAAGTCCGTGCTACAGATGAGAATGGTCTGTGGAGTAAGAGTACATTGACGGTTATGATCCAGTGTCTGCCTGCTTGGTATGAAACAGGTTGGGCGTATTTGTTTTATATACTTGTTGTTTTATCGGTGGTGTGGGGATTGGGCCGGATGTATATGAAATTACGGAAGCCCATTATTGCACAGACTGTTCTGCCACTGGAACAAAATCCGGAGCAAAGGCATGAGATAGATCCATTGCCGGAAGAAGGAAAAGTAGAAGCGAATTCTATTTCAGCATCTGATGAGCAATTAATAAGGAAGGCATTGGATATGGTTGAGAAGAACCTTAGTAATCCTGAATATTCCATAGAAGATTTAAGTAGGGATATGTGCATGAGTCGTGCTACTCTTTACCGGAAGATTACATCTATCACCGGAAGTTCGCCTTCTGATTTCGTGAAGAATGTACGTCTTCGTAAAGCTGCCGAATTATTGAAAGAAGGAGGGCTTTCCATTGCTGAGATAGCTGATCAGGTTGGTTTTAATACGCCTAGTTATTTCACAAAATCATTCAAGAAACTGTTTGGGGTGTTGCCTACACAATATAAATAAGCTTGTAAGAGGCTCTGTCATCGTATCTTGCAACATTTGTTTCACATCTTGAAACGTGGGAGCGGTTTGTATCAAGGTGGATTTTCTACATTTGCTGTTGATAAATCAAATGAATAATACCATGAACAGACAGAATTTACTTATTTTATTATGTATGCTTTTGCTTTTTCCCGTATCCGGACAGAGCAATAACCGTGAGAAATATAATTTCAACCCTGGATGGTTGCTTTATATCGGAGATACGCCGGGGGCGGAAAGAACGGATTTTTCCGATGAAAACTGGAAAAAAATTACTTTGCCCCGGGCTTTTAATGAAGATGAGGCATTTAAAGTACATATATGGGGAATGACGGATACTATAGCCTAGTATAGAAAACATTTCAGGCTCCCTAAGACTGCAAAAGGGAAGAAGGTCTTTATTGAGTTTGAGGGAGTACGGCAGGCGGCGGATTTCTATTTGAACGGCAAGCATATAGGATTGCATGAAAATGGGGTGATGGCGGTAGGCTTTGATCTGACTCCGTTTCTGAATTTTGGTGGAGAGAATGTGATTGCTCTCCGAACAGACAATGACTGGAGGTATAAGGAGCGTTCGACTGGAAGTTTGTTCCAGTGGAATGATAGAAATTTCAATGCCAATTATGGAGGAGTACCTAAAAATGTATGGTTGCACATTACTGATAAATTATACCAGACCTTGCCTCTATACAGTAATTTACAGACTACAGGGACTTACATCTATGCATCCGATATTAAGGTAAGGACCCGTGAGGCGGTTGTTCATGCAGAGTCACAGGTGCGGAATGAGTATGGCAAGTCCGTTCATGTGGATTATGAGGTGAGCATTTATGATTATGATGGAAAAAGGGTCAGTACATTCCGGGGACAACCGACGACAGTGCAGTCCGGAGAAACGGTTGTATTGAAAGCTTCTGCACCATTAAAAGATCTTCATTTTTGGAGTTGGGGGTACGGCTATTTATATGATGTGAAGACTACCCTGTTGGTAAATGGCCGTCCGGTGGATGAAGTTGTTACTAGGACAGGTTTCCGCAAGACTCGTTTCGGAGAAGGAAAAGTGTGGCTCAATGACCGTGTGTTGCAGTTGAAGGGATACGCGCAACGGTCCAGTAATGAATGGCCGGGAGTAGGAATGTCTGTACCGCCTTGGATGAGTGACTACTCTAACGGATTGATGATTGAGCATAACGCCAATCTTTTTCGGTGGATGCATGTCACTCCCTGGAAACAGGATGTGGAATCTTGTGACCGTGTGGGGGTGATACAGATGTTGCCTGCAGGTGATGCGGAAAAAGATGTGACCGGCAGACGTTGGGAACAACGGAAAGAGTTGATGAGGGATGTTATTATTTATATGCGTAATAATCCAAGTATTTTATTTTATGAATCGGGAAATGAATCAATCAGCCGTGAGCACATGGTTGAGATGATTGCCATACGGGACCAGTACGATCCGCATGGAGGAAGGGCGATAGGTTCCCGGGAGATGTTGGACATTCGTGAGGCTGAGTATGGTGGTGAAATGCTTTATGTGAATAAAAGTGAACATCATCCTATGATTCAGACTGAATATTGTCGTGATGAGGGGCTGCGTAAATATTGGGATGAATACAGTTATCCGTTTCATAAACAGGGAGATGGCCCTTTGCACAAAGGACAGGACGCCGGAGCATATAATCAGAATCAGGACAGGCTGACTGTGGAGTTTGTCCGACGGTGGTATGATTTGTGGCGTGAGCGTCCCGGAACAGGCCGGCGTGTCAATTCAGGAGGCGCGAAGATTGTGTTTTCCGATACGCAGACTTATGGACGTGGTGCCGAGAATTATCGCCGGAGCGGTGTGGTGGATCCGTTGAGAATCCCTAAAGATGGCTTCTTTGCACACAAGGTAATGTGGGACGGATGGGTGGATGTGGAAAACTATCATACTCATATTATTGGTCATTGGAATTATACTCCGGATGTGAGAAAACCTGTTTATGTGGTTTCATCGGGAGATGCAGTGGAACTGTTTGTAAATGGAAAATCCAAAGGTTTCGGCAGACAGGATTATCGGTTCTTGTTTACTTTTGATTCTGTGCAATGGGAGAAAGGGACGATTGAAGCCATATCTTACGATGAACAGCATAAAGAACTGAGCCGTCATTCTTTTCAAACCGTTGGAGAGCCTGAACGGTTAAAACTGACCTTGATGCATGGTCCGCAAGGTGTCTTTGCCGACGGCGCTGATATAGCGATGGTGCAGGTGGAAGTGGTGGATGACAATGGAGAACGATGCCCGTTAGCCAATCATAAGATAAAATTTGATTTACAAGGTCCAGCTGAATGGAGAGGAGGAATAGCACAGGCGGCAGATAATTATGTGTTGGCAAAAGAACTTCCTGTGGAATGTGGTATAACACGAGTGATGATCCGCTCGACAACGCAACCGGGGAATGTGGTGCTGAAGGTGGCTGCAGAAGGGTTGGCTTCAGAAGAAATAGCTTTCAGTACGCGGCCGGTAGAAGTTAAAAATGGCTTAAGTACCTTTTTCCCATCTGTTGGGTTGCCTAGCCGTTTTGATCGTGGTGAAACTCCGTCCTCGCCCTCTTATAAAGAGACCAAAGTTGATGTCAGAGTAGCTGATGTTACAGCCGGAACAAATCAAAGGGATGCAGGGAAAAGTTTTGATGACAACGAATTGAGCGAGTGGAAAAATGATGCAGGTTGAACACCGCCTGGATTACATATAAATTGGAAAGGCGTGCGGAAATAGATGATATCTGTATCAAACTGACCGGATGGAGGCAGCGTTCTTATCCGCTTGAAGTATATGCCGGAGAACACTTGATTTGGAGCGGGAACACGGAGAAAAGTTTGGGATATGTCCATTTGATGATTGACCGTCCGGTACGTTCTGATGAGATAACCATCCGTTTGAAGGGGGCTACTCAGGATTCCGATGCATTCGGCCAAATCATAGAAGTTGTGGAACCCAAGGCCGGAGAGCTTGATCTTTCAAAGCTGAAGGAGGCAAGAAGGTACACAATGAACTCCGGATAGTTGAGGTGGAATTTTTAGAAACTTTGAATCAGTAATTTCAGAAATTAAGAAAATACGTCTATATTTACATCAATTATAAAATATCTTTTTATGAAAAATATATTCATAGGGTTGATAGCTGTTTGGGGGCTTTTTCTCGTTTCATGTGAAACAAGGGAGCCCATGGTTGAAGTAATAGAAAGAGGGCTGGAGGTTTCCAAACGGCAAGCTGTCTTTTTAGCGAAGGAAGTGGAAAATCAGGAAGGAAGGCTTCCACGGACTTATGAGGGTGGTGAGTTGAAAACATCTGATTACCGGGCATGGATTTCCGGCTTTTTCCCGGGAGTGTTATGGTATTTGTATGAGAATACGCCTACGGATGAACTGAAAAGATATGCGGAACTATATACAGAACGGTGGAGTCTGCCAAGGATATGACCACCACCCATGATTTAGGATTTATGTTATATTGTAGCTTCGGAAACGGATATCGGTTGGCAAAGAATCCTCATTATTTAGAGGTGATGACTGTAGGAGCGGAATCCTTGGCAACTCGTTATGATGAGCGGGTAAAAGCTATCAAATCGTGGAATTCAAATGAAAAATGGCAGTTTCCCGTCATTATTGATAATATGATGAATCTGGAATTTTTGTTTTTTCTTGCTAAGACAACGGGGGAAAAACGTTTGATGAATATGGCTGACAGTCATGCACAGACTACTCTTCGACATCATTTTAGAGATGATTATAGTTGTTATCATGTAGTTTCTTATGATACGCTTTCCGGACAACCACATTTTAAAGGTACTCATCAGGGGTACGCCGACAATTCGGCATGGGCCAGAGGACAGGCATGGGCACTGTATGGCTATACCATGATGTACAGGGAGACCGGAAAGACCGAATATTTGGAACAGGCGCGGAAAGTAGCTTCTTATATTAAGAATCATCCCAATTTGCCGGACGATAAAATACCTTATTGGGATTTTGACGCACCGGATATTCCTGCTGCTCCCCGGGATGCATCCGCCGCTGCTGTTATGGCATCGGGACTTATTGAACTGAGTCAGCTGGATAAAAGTAAGGAAGGAGCGGATTGGCTGGAGCTGGCAGAAATGCAGATTCGTTCTTTGTCCTCTCCGGAGTACCTTGCCGAACCGGAAACCAACGGAGGTTTTATCTTGAAGCATAGTGTGGGAAATTATAATAAAAATTCGGAAGTAGATGTTCCCCTGTCTTATGCGGATTATTATTATGTTGAGGCTTTGTTACGCTTAAAAAAATTACAGAATGAGAACTAGGAATTGTTTGTTAATCGCTTTTTGTTTATTATCTTGTGTGGAAAACTGTATGCCCAGCCCACAGGTAGTGAGGACCGTATGTACTGGGTGCAGACTTTAACAAGGATTGCTGATCCTGTGTTGGTCAATCTCAGTCAGGGCACGTTGAAAAAGAATATGCCGTTTGAGTCACTGTCTGATGAACCTTTACGTAGAAGTGTTTCCTATCTGGAAGCGGTAGGAAGAACCGTTTGCGGTATTGCTCCTTGGCTGGAACTGGGACCTGATGATACTCAGGAAGGAAAGTTAAGAGAAAGGTATATTCAACTGGTGGTTAAAGGACTGAAACAGACTGTCGATCCGCAATCAGCTGATTATTTGATGTTTGATAACCGTCATTCCCAGCCCTTGGTAGATGCGGCTTTTCTTGTACAAGGTTTGTTGAGAGCTCCCAGACAACTTTGGGGAAATCTGGATGTGGATATTCAAAAAAAAACTGGTGTATGAGTTGAAAAGAACGCGTGGCATAAAGCCTAATGAGAGTAATTGGTTGCTTTTCGCTTCGATGGTAGAAGCGGCCTTGTTGGAATTTACGGGGGAATATGATAGTCAGAGATTATATTATGGTGTAAACCGTTTCATTGATGAATGGTATAAAGGAGATGCCTGGTATGGAGATGGGGCAGAATTGCATCTGGATTACTATAACAGTCTGGTCATCCATCCGATGTTGACGGATGTATTGTCTGTCATGAAAAAGCATGGATTGGAACGTGCCGAGTTCTTGGAACGCCAATTGGTTCGTCAACAACGAATGGCTGCCCAGCTTGAACGGATGATCTCTCCGGAAGCCACTTATCCTGTAGTGGGCCGTTCTATCGTGTATCGTTTTGGCGTTTTTCATGCGCTTTCTCAAATTGCTTTGTTGGACAAGATTCCTCAGCCTCTTTCCAAAGGACAGATCCGTTCTGCTCTGACAGCTGTTATGCAGAGGCAGATATCTATGCCCGGTACTTTGATGAAACGGGTGGCTGAAAATTGGCTTTTCAGGCAGTCAGATAAATATGTCCGAACCTTATATAAATACAGGCAGTCTGTATATGTGTACAGCGGTCTTTTTGCCATTGGGACTTCCGGCAAATCATCCTTTTTGGACTGAGCCTTATAGTGAATGGACTAACCTGAAGGCATGGAAAGGTGTCGATGTAGGGGCGGATAAGGCTTTGAGAAAAGGGTAGGTGTCTATGAAAAGAAAAGTAACTTAACTTACTTGCCCAAGTAAGTCAACTTAAATGCCGAAGTAACTTAACTTACTTGCCTATGAAGAT
>ENA-OQHP01000102-OQHP01000102.1-human-gut-metagenome-genome-assembly--contig:-NODE-102-length-27164-cov-3.521471_pt1 | contig 27164 bp, 37 predicted proteins | sample MGYA00242563_ERZ504717 | MGnify/ENA primary metagenome ERZ504717 (study PRJEB26092, sample SAMD00036212) | human gut metagenome | host: Homo sapiens | study: EMG produced TPA metagenomics assembly of... | reverse complement strand
CCGGAACTGCCGATGCATTGCGTGCCATTGCACTGCCGGATGGTTCTGCCAACTATTCCATCTTATATGGACCGATTGTGCTGGCCGCCGGTTGGGCAAGCAAATCAGATGGTATGTTTGCCGATGACAGTCGTGGCGGACACATTGCTGCCGGACCGCGCCTGCCTTTACAAACGATGCCTGTCATTGTGGGGGATAAGAACAATCTTCTTTCTCATCTGAAAAAAGTGGAAGGTAAGCCGTTGACATTTACATTGTCCGGAGTTTATCCCGAACGCTATGAGGGTATGACTGTGGAACCGTTTTTCCGTTTATATGAGTGCCGGTATATGGTCTATTGGCCTGTGCTGTCCGTACAGGAGTTGCAGGCAAGGCAGGAACAGTTGGCAAAAGAGGAAAAGGAGCGTGCCGCATTGGATGGTATGACCGCCGATAAAGTGATTTGTGGGGAACAACAACCGGAAAGCGACCATTTCATCCGGATGGAGAATTCCCGTACGGGGGATGATGAAGGGATTCACTGGCGTGAGGCGGCCGGTTGGTTCAGTTATCGTATGAAGACGAACGGAAAGCAGGTCAATAAAGTGCGTATCCGGTTCCGTTCCGAGATTCGTAAGGATGCAAAAGTATGGATAAACGGGCAGGAAGTAGGACGATTGGCTGGTAAACCGGCTTCGGATGTATCGGTTGGGATATTTGATGTACCTGCATCTATGCAATCCAATGAGCAACTGGAGATAAAGATCGGTAAAGGAAATGAGAAAGTGACTCCGCATATTTATGAGGTGCGGCTGGTGACTGAATGATGATAGATATACAAACCGGCCATGCCTCAGTTGGCATGACCGGTTCGTCTTTTCAGATAATTCCGTTGTCTTTCAAGACCGCTTGTAACTCTTTATCAGTGATATTCTCACGCTCTGATTTATCATAAATGAAATGTAAGCCAATCTCTTTTTCTTCTTTGGATAGAGTGGCGATGAGAGTGATCACTCTTGCTCCACCTCTTTTCCCTTTTCCTTTTGATGCTATACTCATGCGTACTTTGTGTAGGCCATTGCCTAAATCAGTACCCATGTCAGGGTTCTGCATGAGTTCTGCGGCTAAAATTGTCAAGTCTTGCTTCAATGATTTATATCGCTTGGAAAGTTTCTTAACTTCTTTTTCGAAGTGGCGATATACTTTGATTTTATAGTTCATTGAGCAATTCTTCTATGGGACGGCCTTTCAGCTTTCCTTCACGCATCAGTTGATGTCTTTGCAAGCCTCGGACAGCCCGTCCATTATTTCACTTTTGGTCATGTAGGGTTCTTCATCCTCTGCCACCATGGTAGAAACAGATTCCATTTCCTTTTTAGCATGAACAAGAGTCTTCCTTACAGACTCCAACACCTTTACATTCTTGATGTCCAGGATTTCCCGAATCAGTTCGTTTTGTATTGATTCCAATGTGATTGTACTCATGACGTTCTCCTTTCTTCTTATTATTTATCTCGTATGGCAAAGATAGCGAAAAGGTGGCATGTCTGCTTGTTTTCTGCATGAAAAATAGTTTTCATTTAGAGGTTGTACCTAAAAGAAATACCTTTTTTCATTTAGTTTTCCTATTTTTGCAGGAAACAAACCGAACAGCTAATGAAAATTCTCCATACAGCAGACTGGCATCTGGGCCAGACTTTTTATGAATACGACCGGCGGGAAGAGCATCTCCATTTTCTAGAATGGCTGAAACAGCAGATAAGACAGCATGAAATAGATGTATTGTTGATAGCAGGTGATGTATTCGACAGCCCGAACCCTTCGGCGGAATCACAACGAATGTATTATCGTTTTCTAAGAGAAGTTACGTCCGAGAACCCTTCTTTGCAAATTATCATCATTGCCGGAAATCATGACTCGGCAGCCCGTCTGGAGGCTCCCAATCCCCTGTTGGAGGATATGAATGTCACCGTTCGCGGTGTCGTGCGCCGCAATGCGGAAGGTGATATAGACTTGCAACACCTCATTGTCCCCCTTTACACAGAAGGGGAAGTGACCGCCTATTGCCTTGCCGTTCCCTATCTGCGTCAGGGGGATTATCCTTCGGCTGAAAATTACTCAAAAGGAGTCCAACTGCTTTATGAGCAGCTTTTCAATGAAGTGAAGGAGAAAGGACTTCCCGTTATCGCCATGGGACATCTGCAAGCCACCGGCTCGGAAATCTCGGAGGACGACCGTTCGGAACGTACCGTTATCGGAGGCTTGGAATGTGTATCCCCCGATGCTTTTGATGAGGCTATCGCCTATACTGCATTGGGGCATCTGCATCGCTCCCAGCGTGTGTCCCATCGGGAGAATGTGCGTTATTCCGGAACTCCTATGCCCATGTCTTTTGCTGAGAGGAACAATGCTTCGGGAGTGGTCATGATAACGATAAGTGCTGAGGGTACCGGCATAGAGAGATTGGCATTTGAACCGCTAGCCGGCGTGATGAGTATTCCTCGTCAGGCCCGTCCGCTGGAAGAAGTGCTGCAAGCATCGGCGATTTGCCCGATGGGGATGTCACGTTGCGGTCACCCTATCTGGAAATAAAGATTTTGATGACCGAGCCGGAACCTTCTTATAAGTATAAGATAGAGGAAGCGTTGAAAGGAAAAGCGGTCCGCCTGGCACGCATCGCCGCTATGCTTCCACAAAAAAGGCAAGCGGCATTGTCGCCACTTCCTACGAGGAGTTGCAAACCATCCGTCCGCTGGATATGGCACTGGATGTCTTTAAACGGAAATATGGAGGGACGGAGATGCCCGATACCATGAAACAATTGCTGGAAAGTGTAATCAAGGAGGCAGGAGTATGAAAATAGTAGCGATAAGAGGAAAGAATCTGGCTTCATTGGAAGGTGAATTTATGATAGACTTTACCGTCGAACCTTTGTGCTCGGCAGGTATATTCGCCATTACAGGCAGTACCGGAGCCGGAAAGTCAACCTTGCTGGATGCTTTGTGTCTGGCTTTGTTTGACTGTACACCACGTATGAACAAGGCGAAAGAGAATAACGTCTCTGTCATGGATGTTGCCGACAGAGGAATTGCACAGAACGATAGCCGTTCCATCCTTCGCCGGGGTACTGCCGAGGGGTACTCGGAAGTGGATTTCGTCGCTTTGACAGGAGAGGTGTTCCGTTCACGCTGGACGGTGCGACGTTCGCGTGGGAAGGTTAGCGGTTCCTTGCAAAAAGTGGAAATGACGTTGACCAACCTTACCTCCGGAGTGGAACAGCAAGGAACAAAGACCGAATTATTATCCCGCATCAGTGAACTGATCGGACTCTCTTTCGAACAGTTCAACCGCTCTGTGTTGCTGGCTCAAGGAGATTTTGCTACCTTCCTGAAGGCTCGTCAGCCTGATAAAGCCGAAATCTTGGAAAAACTGACCGGAACGGAAATTTACTCGCGTATCTCTGCTTCTATTTATGAACGCACCAAGCGGGCGGAAAGTGAATATAAATTATTGCAGGAACGTATCAAAGGCATTGAGTTGCTGACAGATGAGCAATTACAGCAACTTTCGGCTGAAAAGGAAGAATTACAAGTCCGCTTGTCCGTTTCGAAGAAGAAAGAGGAGGCGTTGTCCGGCAAGTTGAAATGGCTGGAAGAAGAAGGACGCTTGAATACAGGATGCATACAGGCGGAAGAATCACTTTCCGGCATCAGAAAAGAAATAGAAGCCGCCCGTCCACGTTATGAACTGTTGGCCCGTATAGAGCAGGTTCAGGATATCCGCGATGTGTATATGGAACAGCGTAACGCCCGGAAGCAGATAGATGCCGGTCGTTCCCGGTTAGGCGAAATAGAGGTTGCCATCCGGCAGAATGCGGCTTTACAGACTTCCGCGAACGTGCACTGGGAAGCCGCTCAGAAAGAACTGGCGGAATTTAAGGCCTATTTGTCACAGCAAGAACCGCAATTGGATAAAGCCAGAGCATTGGATGTGCAGTTGGTGGAAAATAGAAAGCAATTAGCGGAAAGTCAGAAAGAAGCGGCTTTGGCATTGCAGGCTAAAGATAATCTGTGTCAATCCGTTTGTAAGACAGAGAAGGATATAAGTTTGTTGATGGAGAAGCAAACCGCCTTGCAAACCTGGTTTGAACGATATACCGCTTATTCCCAATTGATTCCTGCCGTTGAACTGATTACCAGCTTGCTTACCAATCTGGAAATGGCAAGGGCGCAAAGCGTATCGAACCGTCAACTGCTGGATAAAGTAAAGAAAGCGAGTGAAGCGGAGGAACAGCGGTTGAAATCGGTACAACAGGAAGCCGAGCGTCTGAACCGACTGTTGCCGGCAGAGGTGCTGTTGCTTCGTGAGCAGTTGGAGGAAGGAAAGCCATGCCCGGTCTGCGGGAGTTTCCATCATCCGATGAGGGAACAGACCAATGTCCAATCCTTGCAGGAAGAGGAACTGAACCGTGCGAAAGAACAGGTTGCTAAAGAAACGGAACAACTGAAAAACACGCTGAATGCCCGCCAACTGGAGATGGCCCGTCTTTCCGCATTGATTGAAAATTATGTGGCGCAAGTTGATGATACGCTGAAAAAAGTAGAAACATACGTATCCATTATCCCCAATTGGAAAGATTTGTTGGAGCAGGGCACATTGAAACATTATGTCCAGCAATTCGGCAGGCAATGGAATGCCCGTTTGCAAGAGCAGACCGAAATAAAAGAGGCTCTTACCTCAAAATCAGCCCAAAGAGATAGTTTGAAAAAAGAAGAAGCCAATGCCATTGGTTTGTACGAAGAAAAGAAACAAAAAGAAGAAAGACAGCAGGCAGAATTGAACGAACGTGCTCGTCTGCGGTCTTCCCTGCTGAATGGTGAATCCACCGAAACAGTGGTTGCAACCCATGCAAGACGGCAAAAGGAACTGGAACAACAACTGGAAAAAGCCATGAACTTGCATCATTCTTTAACTGTGCAGGCGGAATCTTACAAAGGGCAGACCGCACAGATGGAAAAGGAATTAGTCCGTCTGACTGCTGTCTTGCAACAAGACGAATTGAAAATAAACGAGTGGCTCACGCTTCAAAAGGAAACGTATGCCGAGTTGGAACAATTGCTTTCCAAAGACAAAAGCTGGATACTGGCTGAGAAACAAGCGTTGGCACACTGAAAGAGAAGGAAACCACTCTTCAGGCGATCCTTGCGGAGCGAAGGCAGAAAGGAGGAGCATCAGCAAGCTCCTCTGAAACCGGATACCACGGAAAACAAGGAGTCGCTGATTGAAACATTGACTGCCTGCACTGCTGCTAAAGAAATGGAAACCGGACGTTGGCCCAAATAGAGGTGACGATACAGAACCATATAAAAGGTAAGGAACGCATAGCCGACATCGAGAAAGAGTTGGAGGAAAAAAACTCTATCTACGAGAATTGGGCGAAACTGAACGAACTGTTCGGTTCCCAGACTGGCGCCAAGTTTAAGGAAATAGCCCAAGGTTATACGCTTGATGTCCTTTTGCTTTATGCCAACAGGCATTTGCAAGACCTTGCCCCCCGTTACGAACTGCAACGCATCCCTGATACGCTGGCCTTGCAGATTGTGGATCTTGATATGATGGGTGAGGTGCGTAGTGTCCATTCCTTTCGGGCGGGGAATCTTTCTTGGTATCTCTCGCCTTGGCATTGGGCTTGTCTTCCTTGTCCTCCAACCGGATGAATGTGGAATCGTTGTTTATTGACGAAGGTTTCGGATCGCTGGATATGGACACTCTGCGCATTGCGATGGATGCTTTGGAGCGGTTGCAGATGCAAGGGCGTAAGATAGGGGTGATTTCCCATGTGGCGGAGATGATGGAACGTATCCCTGCGCAGGTGCAGGTGGTGAAGACCGGAAGCGGAAGGAGCAAGGTGCAGGTGATGGGACCAATATAAGGATTGTACTCCATTACAGATGACAATAAAATAAAAAAGTGACGGACTATGAAAAAAACATTAATTGGATTATTGGGCTCGACAGTTATATGTGTACTGTTTCTTGCAGGTTGTATTGATGAACATTACGGGGAGGATAGCAATACCATTGTTACCAATCTGACCGGTTATGCATGGGAGAGAACATTTCAGATACGTACTGAGGATGGCAGGGATGCGGAAGTCTGTGAACATTATGAGTTCGGGCTGAATGGTAAGGCTTCCTGTAAATCACGGACGACGTGTGATGGCGAGGAAGTGGAAGAGCATGTACATTATTTCCGATATGATTTTATCACTCCCAATAACAGATATCTTCTTCTGGATTACTGCTACTGGCAGATTGACAGGATCAGTTCTTCAGTATTGAGCATATATGAAACCTTTGAGAATCCTGTGGTTGTGATGGGGCAGACCAGGGAATATAAGAGTTTCTCGGCTGTCCCGTTGGGGGATGGCTGATGCGCTATGTCTGATGTGTTTTTAGGAACAGAGGCGTTACAGGCATAAGTGAGGGAAAAATATGATTTTTGTCTCCATATTGAATACTGTTTTTACTTATTACTTATGAGAATCGGACCGGTGTTTTTGATGGGATTTTGTATTAATGTTATAACTGTACGATTACACCGGAAATTCCATATCAAAGACAAGGACGTTTTTTAAAAAGATCAAGAGCTTTTTAAAAAGAACAGGAGCTTTTTCAAAAACAACAGGATGTTTTTGATGCTTTTCTACTCGTATTGCATAACATGGCAAAATACCTTGTTTTTCTTTCAGAAGTTTCAGCTTCTCCGCAAACGTCCTGTTCATCGGCTTTTCGGCTGAAGGATATACACGATAAAATCCTTCAGCGAAAAGATCTTTCAGCGTGACAGGGTAAGCGATGTCGTATTGGTTGGTTTTCTATCGGTATTCGGATTTACCTTTATACATTTATTGACTACGGCTGAAAGAAAGAACTACGCGGTTGAAGGATCTCGGTGCATCAATCTGTCAGCCGGAATGCCGATGAACAGGACGTTTGCGGAGAGGCTGAAACTTCTGAAGGATTTTTGGGGGCATTCTTCAAGAGAGGGGTATTTCTCTTCAAAAGATGGATACGCATATCAAAAAGAAGGTGGAAAGACTTTGAAAACTTGTCGCAAGATGTCGCAATTCTTGTAGCAAGTTTTTCGGAATCTTGTAGCAGGATTTGCAGATTCTTGGTATAGGAATATCTTGTTTGATTTTATAGCTGTCCGGTAAAAATGCCGAAGTTCCCCCAAAAAGGTCTAGCTTTGGGATAAACAGATTCGGTTTTAATGGTAAACAAATATGATTGTATCATTCCACAAACATGTAGCTTGTTTGCGATATATATTCCGATAATTTTAGTATATTTTGTAGAATGTGTCTGTGCAAATTAGACGTAGCATTTACCGTCTGTGAAAAGTGGGATACTTATTATTGAACCTGAATCCGAATCCCAGCATCAGATAGTTGGGATCATGGAAATCCTGTAAATTATATCCGATATGAAGGAATGAGTTGCGCGTAACTTCTATCTTCAGTGCCAATATCTGGTAGAAAGATTTTAAATCTCCGCCTGCATGAATCACATTTGTACCCAATCCTATTCCTACTGTGAAGTAAGGCATCACGTACTCGGCACGTCCCGAAACTCCCAGTGCCAGTTGTTTGCCGGCAGACGGCTTGAGGAGCTCATCGCCGTATCCGTCCGGGCTATACACATTCGCACTGCCGTCATAAACCCCGTCTAATGAAATACCCGCACGGAATTTATACCCGAAATTATACATTGGCGCGAAATTAAATCCCAGTACCGGATAAGTTTCAGGAGAAGCAACCATTTGCCCCTCTCCAATCGTTACTCCTTTTCTGCGCATGAACCGAACAATACCAGGTCATAACTGATATGACGGGGAAATTTAGGTACGGGTGATTGATACAAGGGCTTTGCAAAACATTCTTCTTTTCTATTGATATTGTAAACCAATCCTACCTTTAGTCCGATGGAATTGAGTCCCGCATTCGGGAATTTGGTATTACCGTTAGAGAAATGCGTTACTGCCACACCTGTTGTGAAATCAAATTTGGGAGAAAGCATCCAGTTGAAATAGAAGTTTGTATTCAGATAGGCGTTTACTTTCGAACCTATCACTTTATTATATGGATTCAAATCGCTGTGGTATGGTTTCCAGCCAAATGAAGCGCCGAAATTCCATTCATAGTTTAATGACAATCGTTGGTTGAAACGGGCGATACGCGCTCCTTGAAATAAATAGACAGTAAGCGGGTTGCCCAATTGCGGCTTCTCATACATATTGTAGTAGCCCACGCCAATACCTTGGTAGGCCCCTCTGTAAATACGGTCGTTATAGGTGTTCGGATGAAACTGGAATGAGTACTTCAAGTGAAGCGACAGGGAATTCTCTATGGGTTTCCAATTCAGATTTTCTCCTCTGAAAAAGGAACTGGTGGGGAAAATATATCCGGGACGTGCCTCAATGCCGATACGGTGGATAAAATGACGTTTCAATGACAGGGAATCTACATAAAGCCGGTCGGGGATGTTGGTTTTGTCTGAAATGGAAACCGCTGTTGTGTCTATAGGGTTTCCCTCTGTATATTGATTGATTGTGTCTTTAGCAAAGGTCATGTTACTTAAGAACAGTAATGCATCCAGAAGTATCACGAGTTTCCATTTTTGTATTGTGCCTTTCATATGCCGTGTAATGTTTTTGTGCGTTTTACCGATCTATCGTATGGTCTGATTTTTTTATTTGTGGCACAATATAATCATAGTATTTGAAAAAAGAAATTTGTTAGATATAAAAAAGGTTTTGTATAACCTTGATAACCACTATTTAAACTATTTTGAGGATGGATTGTAATGTCATCCTCTACCATCGGCTCCCCACATCATTTTATTGCGGAGTGTGTTGAAAAAGATATGGCTGTTTCGTTTTACTACATTTATTTTATAGTCGGCTTTGCGGATAGTGAGCCGGCTTCCTTCACGGCAAGTTTCGCTACGTCCGTCGATGGCAATCAGGAAATTGTGGCTGCGGCTCTCTATATCCAATGTGATTTCCCAGTCGTCGTTGATGACAATGGGGCGTACATTCAGGCTATGCGGTGCTACCGGAGTGATGGCGATGGTGTTGCTGTGTGGCACGATGACAGGTCCCCCGATGCTCAGCGAATAGGCTGTAGAACCGGTAGGAGTGGCGATGACCAGCCCGTCCGCCTGGTAGGTGGTGAGATAGGCTCCATTGATGGCTGTGTGGATGGAAATCATGGAAGAACTGTCACGCTTCAGTACCGCTATCTCATTCAGACCGAAAGGGTAACCTTTCAGTTCCTGTTCTTTGCAGGATACTTGCAATACGCTGCGGTCTTCTATCCGGTAGTTTCCATTGTAGATGTCATTGAATGTGTCTTCCATCTCTTCAGGAGAAACATCAGCCAGAAAACCTAATCGTCCGGTGTTGATACCTAGTATGGGAATGTTGCGTGACCCCACACGGCTGGCGGCTTTCAGGAAAGTGCCGTCGCCTCCGATACTTAGTATCATGTCGGCTTCAAAATTATTTCCATCGAAAACACCGGCGTGACGGATGCTTATCTTGAGGTCGTCCGTCAGAAACTCGTAGAACTCCCGGCAGATGTGACTCAGCGTTATGTTGTGATAGAATGGATAGCAAACGTTCCACATGAGCCGATTTCTTGGCTTGATAAGTGTTTCCGAAAAGGGCGAATTTCATTGGGCGTATATTCATTAGTTAATTTTATAAATCTTTTGTTTGTCAAAATGGACCAGGTTTTAATAAAACCTGCTAACTTTGCACATCAGAACTGCAAAGATAATAATATATTGCCAAGATGACAAAGTTAAGTGTAAATATAAACAAGGTAGCCACCTTGCGTAATGCCCGGGGAGGCAACAATCCGGACGTGGTGAAAGTAGCCTTGGACTGTGAGGCGTTTGGTGCGGAAGGTATCACTGTACATCCCCGTCCCGATGAACGGCATATCCGCCGCAGCGATGTGTACGAACTTCGTCCGCTGCTTACCACAGAGTTTAACATTGAAGGGTATCCCTCACCGGAGTTCGTTGATCTGGTGCTGAAAGTGAAACCTCATCAAGTAACGTTGGTGCCGATGCGCCCGATCAGATTACGTCTAATGCCGGATGGGATACCAAGACCAATCTTTCTTTCCTTACCGAACTGATGGATACGTTCGGCCAGGCAGGTATCCGCACCTCTATCTTTGTCGGTACGGACAAGGAGATGATAGAATATGCCGCCAAAGCGGGAGCCGACCGGGTGGAACTTTATACGGAACCATACGCTACGATGTACCCTCGGAATCCCGAAGCGGCCATTGCTCCTTTTATAGAAGCGGCGAAGGTGACACGTAGCTGGGAATGGGGCTGAATGCAGGTCATGACCTTAGTCTGGTGAATCTGAAATATATGCATACGCATATTCCTTGGCTGGACGAGGTGTCTATCGGTCATGCATTGATAAGCGATGCGCTTTATATGGGATTAAAACAAACTATTGAAGAATATAAAAATTGTCTTCGTTCATGATGAATATCACTTTACTGGCTGCACAGGCGGCTTTGGCGGATACCCTTGCCGGGGGTAATCCCGTATTGACTCCCGTTTCAGAGGAGGCTCGGATGAATCTTTGGGATATGGCGATGAAAGGTGGATGGATCATGCTTGTGCTGGCATTGTTGTCTGTCGTCTGTTTTTATATTTTCTTTGAACGCATGGCGGTTATCCGCAAGGCGGGGAAGGATGATCCTTTGTTTATGGAACGTATTCGTGATTATATCCGCACGGGTGAGATAAAGTCGGCTATAAACTATTGCCGCATCACCAATACTCCTTCTGCCCGTATGATTGAGAAAGGTATTACCCGTATGGGACGTCCTGTTGCCGATGTGCAGGCTGCTATCGAAAATTCCGGCAATATAGAAGTGGCAAAACTGGAGAACGGACTGCCTGTTGTGGCGACTATTGCCGGCGGTGCTCCGATGATTGGTTTCCTTGGTACTGTAACCGGTATGGTGCAGGCTTTTTGGGAAATGTCCAATGCCGGGAACAACATTGATATCACGTTGCTTTCAGGAGGTATTTATGAAGCGATGATTACTACTGTGGGTGGTCTGGTTGTGGGTATTGCGGCTATGTTTGCTATAATTATCTGGTAACCCGTGTGGACAAGGTGGTAAGTCAAATGGAAGCGCGTACCATGGACTTCATGGATTTACTGAACGAACCCGTTCAAAAGTAATAGCGTATGGCACTGAAAAGAAGACATAAAATATCACCTAACTTCAGTATGGCGTCTATGACAGACATCATATTCCTGTTGCTGATATTCTTCATGATTACCTCTACCATGGTGTCGCCCAATGCCATCAAGGTATTGCTTCCGCAAGGCAGGCAGCAGACTTCGGCAAAGCCGCTTACGAGGGTAATCATTGACAAGAACCTGAACTTCTATACTGCTTTCGGCAATGAGGATGAAATGCCGATAGACTTGGAAGAACTGCCCGCATTCCTGCAAAGGTGTGCCGAGAAGGAACCCGATATGTATGTGGCTCTTTATGCGGATGAGGCTGTGCCTTACCGCGAAATAGTAAGGGTACTGAATATTGCTAATGAAAATCACTTCAAGATGGTGTTGGCTACACGTCCGCCTGAGAAGAAACGTTAAGCTGTAAGCATGAAGAAAAATAAGATAACAGGACTGATTGGTACGGCTGTACTGCATATACTTCTCCTTATCCTGCTGCTGGTGATTGCTATCCGCCGTCCGCAGGTTCAGGAAGAGGGGGGTGTTCCTGTTATGCTGGGAAATACAGAGCTTTCTCAAGGGAATGCCGACCCTTATACGCTGACGGATATAGATATAATGAATGAGCCTGAGGCTCCGGCTCCCGATGTATCTGAACCGGAAACGGTTCCTCCCGTTGAAGCGAAAGAGGAAATCATCACGCAGACAGAAGAGGAAACGGTGGCAGTCCCTAAAAAGGAACCTAAAAAAGAAACCCCTAAAAAAGAAAAACCCAAGAAGGAAACTCCTAAAAAGGACGTACCGAAAAAGGAGGCGGTGAAGCCGAAAGAGAAGACTGAGGCCGAGAAACGCGCTGAAGCAGAAAAAGCGGCGGCTGAGAAGAAAGCGGCTGCCGAAAGGGCGGCAGCGGAAGCGGCGGCGAAGAAGATAGCCGGTGCTTTTGGCAAGGGAACTCAAATGGGAAATAAAGGAACCGGTACCACAGGCTCCGGTCTGGAGGGCAGTCCGACGGGAAACTCTTCGGAAGGGAAGTCCGGCGGAGTGGGCGGTTACGGAACATTTGACCTCAACGGACGTTCTTTGGGTAGTGGCGGTTTGCCGATGCCTGTCTATAATGTGCAGGATGAGGGACGGGTGGTAGTGACTATTACCGTAAATCCCGCAGGACAGGTGATAAGTACCAGTATCAACAAACGTACCAATACAGTAAACGCTTCGTTGCGGAAGGCGGCGGAAGAGGCCGCCCGTAAAGCACGCTTTAACCAAGTGGACGGAGTGAATAACCAGACAGGTACTATTACATATTACTTTAAACTGAAGTAGCTTATGAAAACAATTTATGTATTTTTGGCAGAAGGCTTCGAGGAAGTGGAGGCGCTGACCCCGGTAGATGTGTTGAGACGTGCAGGTTTGCCTGTGAAGACTGTTTCCGTAACAGGTGTGCTGACCGTAAACGGTGCGCATGGTGTTCCGGTAGTAGCCGATATGGTGTTTGAAGAAGTAAAAGAAGGGGATGCGGAGATGATTGTATTGCCTGGTGGTCTGCCCGGAGCGACAAATCTGGATGCTCACGAAGGTTTGGGCAAGTTGATTATGACATTTGCTGAAGCCGGACGTCCGTTGTCTGCCATCTGTGCCGCTCCGTTGGTATATGGAAAGCGTGGTTTGTTGAAAGGTAAGAAAGTAACTTGCTATCCGGGATTCGAAAGTATCTGGAAGGTGCTGAGTATACGGCCGCTTTGGTAGAGAAAGACGGTAATTTTATTACCGGTAAAGGCCCCGGTGCCGCTATGGCATTCTCATTTGCCATTGCCGAGAAATATGTCGGTGCGGAAAAGGTGACAGAATTGAAGCAAGGGATGATGATTGCAGAATGAACAGGCATGTCATTATAGTTGCAGGAGGCAAAGGGTTGCGTATGGGAGGGGATATTCCCAAACAGTTTTTGCCTGTAGGGGGCAAACCTGTGTTGATGCGTACCATAGAGGCTTTTTACGCTTTTGATTCTTCTATACATATTATATTAGTTCTTCCGGTGAGCCAGCAGGCTTACTGGAAAGATCTTTGTGAAACGTATCATTTGCTTTGCGTCACGATATTGCCGATGGGGGCGAAACTCGTTTCCATTCTGTAAAGAATGGGTTGGCATACGTGAAGGGAGAAGGCTTGGTAGGTGTTCATGATGGCGTGCGTCCTTTTGTTTCCCGGGAAGTGATAGCCGGATGTTATGAGGCAGCGCAGACTAAGCAAGCGGTTATTCCTGTAATTGATGTGGTGGAAACCGTGCGTCATCTTACGAAGCCGGGAAGTGAAACGGTTCCGCGTAATGACTATAAACTGGTTCAGACTCCTCAGGTCTTTGAAGTGCAGCTGTTGAAAGAGGCATATCAACAGGAATATACGGATGCCTTTACTGATGATGCTTCTGTAGTGGAGGCGATGGCAGGGAGGTCTGTCTGGTGCAGGGAAATAGAGAAAATATTAAATTAACCACCCCTTTTGATTTGAAAATAGCGGAAGTCTTAATTTGAAATGTTCGATATCACTACGCGTGACATAAAATATTTGCAAGGAGTAGGCCCGCAGCGTGCAACCGTCTTGAACAAGGAATTGAATCTTTTTTCCTTGCATGATTTGTTGTACTATTTTCCATATAAATATGTAGACCGCAGCCGCCTTTATTATATCCATGAAATAGACGGAAATATGCCTTATATCCAGTTGAAAGGCGAAATCCTCAGTTTTGAGACTTTGGGTGAGGGAAGACAGCGCAGACTTGTCGGTCATTTTTCTGATGGTACGGGCATCATTGATTTAGTTTGGTTTCAAGGAATTAAATATCTGCTAGAGCATTATAAGACCAGGACAGAGTATATTGTCTTTGGTAAACCGACCGTATTCAATGGCCGTATCAATGTGGCTCATCCCGATATGGATCCTTCAGGCGAACTTACCTTATCTACGATGGGGTTGCAGCCTTATTATAACACAACGGAAAGGATGAAGCGCGGTTTCTTGAACTCTCATGGGCTGGAGAAGTTGATGAAGAATGCGCTTGCCCTGCTACAGGAACCTCTTGCTGAAACATTGCCCCCTCGGTTAGTGGAGGAGCATCATTTAATGTCTTTGGATGAGGCCATCCGTAATATTCATTTCCCCAAGAATCCCGAATTGCTGCGGAAGGCCCAATATCGTTTGAAGTTTGAAGAGCTGTTCTATGTGCAGCTCAATATTCTACGTTACAGTAAAGACAGGCAGCGTAAATATCGGGGCCTGCGTTTTGAACGGGTGGGTGAGATCTTTAATACTTTTTATTCACAGAATCTTCCTTTTGAACTGACCGGAGCGCAAAAACGGGTGATAAAGGAGATAAGAAAAGATATGGGAAGCGGACGGCAGATGAACCGTTTGCTGCAAGGTGACGTGGGAAGTGGGAAAACATTGGTGGCCTTGATGTCCATGCTTATCGCACTGGATAATGGCTATCAGGCATGTATGATGGCTCCTACAGAGATTCTTGCCGCCCAACATTATGAAACCATTCGGAAATTCCTGTTTGGCATGGATGTGCGCGTGGAACTTTTAATGGGATCTGTCAAAGGAAAGAAGCGTGAGAAGATATTGAAGGATTTGCTGACGGGGGATGTTCAGATTCTTATAGGCACGCATGCCGTTTTGGAAGATACTGTGGCTTTTCTTCTTTAGGATGGTGATTATAGACGAGCAACATCGTTTCGGAGTGGCTCAGCGTGCCAAGTTATGGAGCAAGAATGTTTGTCCGCCTCATGTGCTGGTCATGACGGCTACCCCTATTCCCCGTACCTTGGCTATGACACTGTATGGTGATCTTGATGTATCAGTTATTGACGAATTGCCGCCGGGCCGTAAACCCATCCAGACTATCCATCAGTTGACAATCGCCGTGCCAGTCTTTATGCTTCCATTCGCAAACAGATAGAAGAAGGGCGGCAAATCTATATTGTTTATCCTTTGATAAAGGAGAGTGAAAAAATGGATATCAAGAATCTGGAAGAGGGGTATGAACTGATTTGTGCGGAATTTCCCGATTGCCAGGTCAGCAAGGTGCATGGTAAGATGAAACCGGCGGAGAAGGATGCTGAGATGCAGCGTTTCGTTAGTGGTGAAACCCAGATTATGGTGGCCACTACAGTGATTGAGGTCGGGGTGAATGTCCCGAATGCCTCGGTGATGGTCATTGAAAACGCCGAACGTTTCGGACTTTCACAATTGCATCAGTTGCGTGGGCGTGTGGGACGTGGAGCTGATCAGTCTTATTGTATTTTGGTCACCACTTACAAACTGACCGAAGAAACTCGCAAGCGGCTTGAAATAATGGTACAGACCAATGATGGTTTCGAGATAGCGGAAGCCGATTTGAAGTTGCGCGGTCCTGGTGACTTGGAGGGAACCCAGCAGAGTGGTGTCGCTTTTGACTTGAAGATAGCCGATATTGCCCGTGACGGTCAATTATTGCAATATGTCCGTGATGTGGCAAATCGTATTGTAGATGAAGACCCTGCAGGAACTCATCCGGAAAATGCTATTCTTTGGCAGCAATTGCAAGCATTGCGTAAAACAAATATAAATTGGGCGGCTATCTCTTAGTTTATGTTACTGCATTGTTAAAAGCAAGGATATATGTTGCATAACATATTTGTGGTGTTTCCCCTTTATTTATAGAGGTTTCTGAACATTTTATCGAAGCATTGTATATAACTTACATACAAAAAGAGTTAAAGAAGCTCCTTCTTTCTCAAGGAAAATCTTTATCTTTGGAAGAATTTTTGGAAAAAGCACAGTATAAACCTTAAATGAACCCAATATTATGATGGAAAAAACGCTGGTTATTTTGAAACCTTGCACTCTGCAGAGGGGCTTGGTGGGTGAGATTATTAATAGATTTGAAAGAAAAGGCCTGCGTTTAGCCGGAATGAAAATGGTTCAGTTGACGGATGAAGTGCTTAGCGAACATTACGCTCATTTGAGTTCAAAGCCGTTCTTTCAGCGAGTGAAAGATGCAATGATGGTTTGTCCTGTTATTGTATGCTGCTTTGAAGGTGTGGACGCTGTCCAAGTAGTGAGAACATTAACCGGTCCTACTAACGGACGTCTGGCGGCTCCCGGTACTATCCGTGGAGATTACAGCATGAGCTTTCAAGAGAATATAGTTCATGCTTCCGATTCGCCGGAAACCGCTGAAGTGGAACTTAAACGATTTTTTAAACCAGAAGAGATATTCGAGTATAAGCAAGCCGTGTTCGGTTCCCTTTATGCTAATGACGAATATTAAAAAGAAAAACCTAAAAAAACGGATGATTTTGAAATGTGTTAAGTAGTCGCAGCGGCAGCCTTCGCCCTGGTTAGCCTGAATGTGTCAGGACAGGATCTGTTGGCACGCCAGGCACCTATCGACCGAAAATTGAAAGCAGTAGATTCTGTTGCATTGATTCGTCAGATAAAGGCGGAAAAGTCAGCTTATCCTGCATATAGTCTCTACCCTAATTGGAGTAACGAGCGTGTACACGCTTATGGTAATACTGTTACTATTCCTGATACATTCCGTATTGATATGACCGGTTTCCGTATGCCGACAGAACACACAAAAATAACTTCTAAATTTGGTCCCCGTCGTCGTCGTATGCACAATGGATTGGATATAAAAGTATATATAGGTGATACGATTCGTGCAGCTTTCAGTGGAAAGGTACGTATGGTGAAGTATGAACGCCGCGGATATGGAAAATATGTGGTGATTCGTCACGAGAATGGATTGGAAACAGTATATGGTCACTTGTCAAAGCAGATTGTGGATGAGAACCAGTACGTAGAAGCAGGAGAACCTATCGGATTGGGTGGAAACACCGGACGTTCCACCGGGTCACATCTTCATTTTGAAACGCGTTTCTTGGGACAGGCCATTAATCCGGCATTGTTATTTGATTTTGAGAAACAGGATATTGTAGCCGATTCTTATTTGTTCAGAAAAGGTAATAACAGATACCAGCGTAACAGGACTAATAGTAAGAATGTGAATTTGCTTGCTTCATCAGATGGTACTATCCGTTACCATAAGGTAAGAAGTGGGGATACATTGAGCCGCATTGCACAGAAAACAGGTACATCTATTGATGCTTTATGCAAGTTGAACCACATTACCCGCAGAACTATTCTTCGTCCGGGACAAGTGTTAAGATGTTCTTAAGCTTTAGTTAATTAAGAAATATAAAATAGGGCGGGAAAGAGTATTCTTTTCCGCCTTTTTGTTTACGCTTAAGCAGAAAAATGCGTAACTTTGCCGCCTAATCATAGAGTGTGATGAAAGATACGAAACAACAATTTGAACATGTGATAGCTATTTGCCGTGATTTGTTTGCGAAAAAACTGCACGATTACGGTGCAGCATGGCGTATCATGCGCCCTTCATCTGTTACCGATCAGATATTTATCAAGGCAAACCGTATTCGTAGCATTGAAACCAAAGGGGTGGCGATGGTGGATGAAGGTATCCGTTCGGAGTTTATCGCTATTGTAAATTATGGAATAATCGGCTTGGTTCAATTGGAACTGGGATATGCTGAAACGGATGACATGACTGAAGAGCGTGCTTTGGAATTGTATGACCGGTATGCCAAACAGGCTTTGGAACTGATGTTGGCCAAAATCATGATTATGACGAAGCGTGGCGCAGCATGCGTGTCAGTTCGTATACTGATTTGATTTTGATGAAAATCTATCGTACCAAGCAGATTGAAGGTCACGATGGAGCTACATTGGTATCAGAGGGCATTGATGCCAACTATATGGATATGATTAATTATTCTGTATTCGGATTGATCAAGTTGGAATTTGGAGAGTAAACAGTTACATAGTATCATTGGAATCTGGACAAACGCCTGCCGTTTTTGCTGGCGGCAGTATTTATATTTTCCGGTTTTGTCAAAGCGGTAGATCCGCTGGGTACCCAATATAAAATTCAGGATTATTTGGAGGTTTTCGGTTGGGCTGCTTCGGTGCCTGCCTTTCTTCCGTTTCTGGCGTCTGTATTGCAGGCAATGGTCGAGTTTTGTTTAGGAGTATATCTTTTGTTTGGTATCCGCAGGAGAATGACCACCTTGTTTGTTGTGCTTATCATGGGGGTGATGACTCCGCTCACCTTATGGTTGGCTCTTTCCAATCCGATATCGGATTGTGGATGTTTCGGTGATGCTGTGACTTTGACTAATTGGGAAACTTTTGGGAAGAATGTACTTTTGTTGATAGCGGCGGTGTCCGTTTTTAAATGGGGAAACCGTATAACTCCTTTGGTGACCAAGCGTTTCGATTGGTTGGTGGCTATGTATACGTTTCTCTATATTTCGGGGATGACTTTGTATTGCTACCGTGAGTTGCCTGTCTTTGATTTCCGCCCTTATCATATCGGGGCAGATATACGTAAAGGGATGGAAATTCCGGAAGGAGAGAAGCCTACTGTTTATGAGACCCGTTTTATTCTTCAAAAAGATGGAGTGGAGAAAGAGTTTACATTAGAAAATTATCCTGATAGCACATGGACTTTTGTGGATTCCAAAACGATGGTGAAGGAACAAGGATACGAACCGCCTATTCATGACTTTTCCATTATTCGTCAAGAAGACGGGGAAGATATAACCGATGAAGTACTGGATGATGATAATTATACCTTTCTGTTGGTGGCGCATCAGCTGAGCCAGGCGGATGATAGTACCATTGACCTGATAAATGAACTGTATGATTATAGTGTGGAGCATGGATATCAATTCTATTGTCTTACCTCATCACCCGATAGTGATATTGAAGACTGGCAGGAGCGTACGGGAGCCGAGTATCCTTTCTGCCTGATGGATGACATTACACTGAAAACCATGATACGCTCTAATCCCGGACTGATGTTGCTGAAGAACGGAGTGGTTATAAACAAGTGGAGTGTGAATATCTGCCCGATGAATATGTGCTGACCGACAGGCTGGAAAAACTGCCTTGGCACAAATCAATGAAAAGACTTCAGTCATAAAGTGGTGCTGGTATTGGCATGGTTTGTCTTTCCGTTGTTGTTTTTCAGCATGGTGGATGTCATTTGGGAGCATTTTCATAGGAAAAAGAAATTGAAAGAGAATCGAACAAAATAATTTCATTAACCCTTTAATAAAACAAACAAAATGAGAAAAAACATTGTTGCAGGAAACTGGAAAATGAACAAGAACCTTCAGGAAGGTATTGCTCTGGCAAAAGAATTGAATGAAGCTTTGGCTGCTGACAAACCTAATTGTGATGTGGTAATCTGTACTCCGTTTATTCACTTGGCTTCTGTTACTCCTATTGTTGACAAGGCTGTAATTGGTGTAGGTGCAGAAAACTGTGCAGATAAAGTATCAGGTGCATATACCGGTGAGGTTTCTGCTGAAATGGTAGCTTCTACAGGTGCTGAATATGTAATTCTGGGTCACTCGGAACGTCGTGCTTACTATCACGAAACTGTGGAAATCCTGGAAGAAAAAGTTAAATTGGCTTTGGCTAATAACTTGAAGCCTATCTTCTGCATCGGTGAGGTATTGGAAGAGCGTGAAGCTAACAAACAAAATGAAGTAGTTGCTGCTCAGTTGGCATCGGTATTCTCTTTGTCTGCCGAAGATTTTAGTAAGATTATCTTGGCTTACGAACCGGTTTGGGCTATTGGTACAGGTAAGACTGCTACTGCTGAACAGGCTCAGGAAATCCACGCGTTTATCCGTTCTTTGATTGCCGACAAGTATGGTAAAGAAGTTGCTGATAATACTTCAATCCTTTATGGTGGAAGCTGCAAGCCTTCTAATGCTAAAGAATTGTTTGCTAACCCTGACGTAGACGGTGGCTTGATTGGTGGTGCTGCTTTGAAAGTTGTTGACTTCAAAGGTATTATCGATGCATTCAAATAATTAATTTCATCACAGATTACTCAAGCTTACACAGATAAAGAATCATAAAATCGTCTGTGGAAATCTGAGTAATCTGTGATGATTTACTTAAATTCATAAAACGACATGAGATACATTTTTATCCTACTCTTTTTGAGTCTCGGACTTTCCGCTTTGGCACAGCAGAACATAGTAGAAAGCTTGCAGCGTAACCGTGCCGGAGAAGGTACTGTAACCATCCGTCAAGATCCTAAAATAACAGGCTTGATTGGTAGTATCTATACAGGAAATGTTACGGGAGGTGAGCAGAAAATGTTGAAAGCCAGAGGGTATCGGGTTCAGGTCTATGCAGGAAACAATTCGCGGGTGGCTCGTAATGAAGCTAATAATGTGGCTGCCAAGGTGAAAGAGGAGTTTCCCGATATGCCTGTCTATGCCTATTTCCAGCCTCCTCGTTGGCTGTGTCGTGTAGGTGATTTCCGCAGTATTGAGGAAGCGGATGCCGCCATGCGCCGTCTGAAGGTACCGGTGTTTTTAAAGAAGTATCTATTGTTCGTGAACAAATTAATATTCCCCTGGACTAATAACATGGAAGAACTATTGCATCCCGAATGGTCAGCAGAGAAAATTGAACAGTTGAAAGGCCATTATCAGAGTATTTTATCCCTATTGGGTGAAGATGTAGAAAGAGAAGGATTGCTGAAAACTCCTGAGCGCGTAGCCAAAGCTATGCTGACATTGACACGCGGTTATGAACAAGATCCGCATGCCATTTTGTTGGGAGCTAAATTCAAAGAAGAGTATAGTCAGATGGTTATCGTGAAAGATATTGATTTCTTCTCTTTGTGCGAACACCATATGCTTCCGTTTTATGGAAAGGCACATGTTGCTTATATTCCCAATGGTTATATCACCGGTTTGAGTAAGATTGCCCGGGTAGTGGATGTGTTTTCTCATCGGTTGCAGGTACAGGAACGTATGACACTGCAAATAAAAGAATGTATTCAGGAAACCTTGAATCCGCTGGGAGTGATGGTAGTGGTCGAAGCCAAGCACATGTGCATGCAGATGCGCGGGGTGGAGAAACAAAATGCCATTACTACTACTTCTGATTTCACTGGTGCGTTTAACCAGGCTAAAACACGTGAGGAATTTATGAATTGATACGGCATAACCGATAAGGAGTTATGCCTTTATTTTAGTACTACCCGGTCGCCGGCACGCTTGGCCATAATTTTTTGTAATTCACTTAATTCTTTAAAGTGGGCCATAACTTCAAGGCATTTATCGGCATTGGCTACTACTTCAGGTTTGTTCAATGCTTGCAGCGTATATTTCATATCCTCTTCTAATATGGCAAGTTTGAAGTCGATAAGTTGGTGCGGTACCAATTCGTGTAAGCGTTCTTCATCTTTAACCATCGCTTGTGAATTGCTTTTACTCAGTTGGTAACGATCATTTATCATATCTGCCGCCAGTTTGCTGATTGTAGGATCGGGATGAGCCAGAAAATAACGCTCTGCCGTGAAGTTGGGGTCATGCAGATGAGCTTCTGCTTCTGCCAGTATTTTCCGGTGCAACGGATTATGGAACTGTAATTCATCCTGTTTCAAATCCATAGAAATATATTCTATCACAGTAAGAGGAGTTTCCGTATTTTCTTCCGTTTCTACATAGCACATGACTTTCTCTCCGTGGCGTATCAAAGTTTGAAGCAGTAACTGCTCTTTTACATAAAAAACGTACTTTTCCCGTCCTTCTTGGGGAATATACGATTGATATCCCGCTTCTGCTTCTGCAGGAGGAAACGGAGGGGGAACATTATCATCCACGCCTAGGGTGGGCATATCGGCAGGAGGTATGCTGCCGGCAGGAAAAGGAGTATCCGCTGGAGCAGAGAGCCGGTAGTGGCGGATGCGTCTTTTTCTTTCTTGATTTGTTCCAGATAGTTATCATCCGTTGAAGCAGATGCTTTTTGATCTCGTCTAAAATAATTTGCTCGTTTACGTTCAAGAGGGTAGCACATTCTGTCAAGCAGGTATATCGAATTACTTTATCCGGAATCAGTCCGATACTTCGTGCCATGTCCGATATCAATCCGGCCCGTTTGATGGGGTCCCTTTGTGCGTCTTTTAGTAAAAGGTTGGTCTTGAAACGGATAAAGTTCTCTTCGTGATCATCAATGTATTTTCTGAATTCCGTGGCATTGTGTTTTCTGGAAAAACTATCGGGATCATCTCCGTCAGGCAGAAGCAGCACTTTGATATTCATGCCTTCTGCAAGTAACATATCGATGCCTCGGATACTTGCTTTTATACCGGCTTCGTCACCATCATATAATAAGGTGATATTGGAGGTGAAGCGGTGTAGCAACCGGATTTGTTGTTCGCTCAATGCTGTACCCGAGTTGGCCACCACATTCTCCAGCCCGCACTGGTGCATGGCAATTACATCGGTGTATCCTTCTACCATGTAAACACAGTCGGCTTTTACAATGGCAGCTTTAGCCTGATAAATGCCATATAGTTCTTTTCGTTTACTGAAGATTTCGGATTCGGGCGAATTGACGTATTTTGGTTTACTCCCTTGGTACGGCTGTCCAGTACACGTCCGCCGAAGCCAAGCACTTTTCCGCTGATGTTAAACCATGGAAATATCACACGTCCCCAAAAACGGTCGCGTAAACTGCCATCTTCTTTTTCGTAGCATAGTCCGGTCTTGAGCAAAAATTCTTTTTTATATCCTTTTCGCATGGCTTCTTGTGCCAATGCGTCAGGAGCGGTAGTGCTGTATCCCAATTGGAATTTCTTGACAATATCGTCACGGATGCCCCGTTGGCGGAAATAAGACATGGCAATGGCTTTTCCGTCAGCGTGATTGTAGAGGATATTTTGAAAATAATCGCGGGCAAACTCATTGACAACAAAGAGACTTCCCGTATATTTTGTACTTGTTTCTCCTCATCGGTCAATTCGCGTTCCTTTATTTCTATATTGTATTTCTTTGCCAGCCAGCGTAGTGCTTCGGGATAGGTCATCTGCTCGTGTTCCATAACGAAATGGACAGCATTTCCACCTTTGCCACAGGCGAAGCATTTGCATAATCCTTTGGCCGGTGATACATAGAATGAAGGGGTTTTGTCATCATGGAATGGACAAAGTCCGACAAAATTCACACCGCGTTTCCGCAGAGTGACAAACTCGGATACCACATCTACAATTTGTGCGGCATCCAGTATCCGGTCTATGGTGGGTTGGTCTATCATTGCGAGTGCGAAGATACAAAAAAAACATCGCCAAGGGTGAACCCGGCGATGTTTTTAACGGAATATTGTAATCAGAATTATTTAATATAAGGATTCAGTTTGTTCCATTCGGAAACTGGAGGAAGTACTCCCATAGCAATCACTTCATCACGCAAAGCACAAAGGTGTGCATAACTTTTTTCTAATGCGGCTTCTTCTTCGGGCGTGCCTTTCACTTCTTTTAAGTGGCAGCATCCTTGGTGATGGAAGTTTCCCAGGCCATCATGATATGGTCGAACTTACCATTGGATACGTAAGTTCCTGCAGGCCAGCGGAATGGTTTTCCTCCCATAGCGGCGGCAATCATTTCGATAGAAACATAGGACGGGCTTTGGAAAGAAGAGCGGCCGCGCAGGTTGATGATGTTTGCACCGCCTTTAGTTACTTTTTGTTGTATTTCGGTCCATTGTTCTTTTGTCAAAGCATCAGTGCCGATGATATCAAGTAATGCTTTTCCGTTTACTTTAGCGGTAGAAGCATAAACAGCCATCTGCTCACCATGACCGCCATACGTGCGGCAGTTTTCTACGTTATCCATAGCGATGCCGAAATGCTTGGACAATTCGCTGCGCAAGCGTGTAGAGTCAAGAGCGGCAAGGGTTGTAACTTGTGATGGTTTCAAACCTGAATATAATAAGGTGATCAGACCGGTGATATCAGCCGGATTGAAAATAACCACGATATGTTTTACGTCCGGACAGTAGGCCTTTACATTTTTTCCGAATTCTTCAGCGATGGCTGCGTTTCCTTTCAGCAAGTCTTCACGGGTCATGCCGGCTTTACGTGCCGCACCACCTGAGTTTACAATATATTTAGCATCGGTCAAAGCTTCCTTGATATCGGAAGTGAATGTGATGTTCATGCCTTCGAAACCGCAATGGTATAGTTCTTCTGCCACACCTTCCAGACCGGGAGCGTATGGGTCATACAAACAAATATTGGGAGTAAGACCATCATGATAGCAGTTTGAGCCATGTTCGATCCAATCATTCCGGCAGCGCCTACGATTGTCAGCTTTTCATTCGTTACAAATTCCATAATTCTATTATTTAAAGTTTGTATAATATAAACACTTTTGTGGGAGAGGATGTTCTCTCTTCCGGGTACAAATTTACAAAACCTTTTATTATGGTGTTTATTCTAAAAAATTATATGGGATAATAGAAGTTATCCCATATAATCATCTTGGGATGGTAAGTTCCAGAATACTTGTCAATCAAGATGTTAAACAGTATTTATTCAAACAGGTTTGTGGATGTGACAAATAATGATATGATTTGTTATGTATTGATGTTTATATAGCTTTTTAATGCGTCTACATATTCTTCAAAGGCTTCAAGCCTTTTAGTGTAATCTTACAAATGGTACAAGGCATTTTTCCCTTGAAAGTCTTGATGACTTCTACATAGCCAGCCTTGTTCAGCTTGTCTATTTGCACACTCAGATTACCTGCCGTCGCTCCTGTCTGTTGTTTCAGATAGCTGAACTCGGCCTCTTCCACTGAAACCAGTATGGACATCACGGCAAGTCTCAGTTCGGAATGTAGTAATGGATTCAATTCTTTGAACATAGGCGCAAAGTTACGATTTTTTTGTTTACGGGCAGCATGATTCAATACATGTCCCGGAATAACCATCATGAAAATAAAGACAGGAGCGAAGATTAATATCTGGTTTGGACCTGGATAAAAAGGCATCCGATGGAGCTTAACGCTCCCAGTGTGCCGCAAATAGTGACAGTTTTATAACCTACCACCAGTCCTGTTAGTGTAGTCCCCATGCCCATCAGCAGAAGGATTATGAACAGGATGGGAAGTTGCCAGAAAACATGGCGAGCATGGATATCAGAAAGCCGGTTATGCCGAATACCAACCAAATATAATTGATTACTTTGTCCAAATGAGTCTTGATACCCGGCTGCTGATTACGTGTAGAGAGGTAAGTTCCTGTTCCTGCGATGATAGGGAGTAAGAACCATAGGTATTGCCAATAATAATTTCCGGTAGTTACTACCAGAAACCAGATCAGCAGGCTGACAAAGAGGGTGGTATATCCCCAAAAGAGGAATGGCATGCCACAATTGGTTTCTAGCCTGTTTTTTGTATTCTGAATCATTTGAGCGATGAGTTCCAAACTCTCTTTCTCATTCAATTTTCTTTCTTCCATACTGTTTTTTCTTTTTAGTTTGTGATTGATTAATATTTGATGCTTTTTTCTATGGCTGTCATCAGCAAGCTGATTCCCCAGCCTGCTATCACCCATAGTACCCACCAGTAGTGTGGACTGGTAAACCAGTTTATAGCTATAAGAAACAGGTTTATTACCACATAATAGACTAATGACCAAGTGAGCCAATTCCAAAAATGACGGGCACTTTGCCGGCATGCTGCTTCGATTTGTTCCTGGGTTGGAACTGTCTTTTCGTTGTTTTGGTTTGTTTTCATAGGCTTTATTTCTTACTTATGGTGATATAAGTTAGTGGTCTGTGCTATACTTTCAGTAGCAAATCTCGGAATAGCTAGTGTGGCACATGCCAGGATAGTGGCACGCTTCTTGTAAAATATTGTGTTTGTTTTCATTGTTATGATGCTTTATAGGTTGAATGACAAAAGTTTATTTTACTTAAATACTTTACAAATGTAATATAGTTTATAATATAAACCAAATTATTATAGAACTTTTTTCAAATAATAATTATCAAGTGTGTATGTGCGGTAGAGGGGGAGGTGCAAAATATGTAGTCTTCTTTATGAATTTTACATTCAGACTCTGGTTGGCACGTACTTGAATAAGGACATTCTTCTCTGCTTTTTCTTTCCTGGAGTTTTTCAGCAGTGGCAATAGCTTTTGAAAACTCACTTGTGTGTGTTGTGTATATCGTACTGCGTTTTTCGTAGCTGTTTTCCTGTCCATTCCTTGCCCTGCCCTAGCTTGCGGTGTCCGGTTGTCCTTCGGATTTGCTTCTTTTCCGTCTTTCCTTGTTTTCCGTCTGCTGTTTTCGTATGGGTCCCTTCCTTTTTCCGTCCCTATACGCGCGTGCGAATATTATAATGTGTCTGTCTTTTTCCTCCGGTGTCCTCCGTTATAAAAACATGCTTTGTAACACATCTGTTATTCAGAGTATTACAAAGTTTCAGGAAATCCGTATAATTTTTCCTTCGTATGTTTGCTGGTAATCGTTAAAAGGTCTACCTTTGCATCCGCAATCGAGAGAGATGCGGCACTTCAGACAGTGTGTGACTGACTTGGTGAAACAAACGTAGGAGAGTTTTCCTTGACAGTGTCTGCACCCAGTATCTTACCTTAGCGGGGCTAAGGGAGCGAGAACGGATAAGACCTGGGGAGGATGGACGTCCCGCCTTTTATGGAAGTTTCGAAAAAAACTTTCAAAAAACTTCGAAAACATTTGGCGGTTACGATAAAATCTCTTACCTTTGCATCCGCTTTCGGAAACGATGGCAAAACATAAATGAGAGTTCTTTGAAAGATTTAAGATAAACAAACAAGTAGTACAAGCCGGTGCACCGTATGTAATATATATGGTGTACGGAAAAAACAAGAACCGTCAATATTGATATTGATAGATTTGGAATCCTTGAGCAGATTATCAACTGAACAGTTGGAAAAAGATATTATTACAATGAAGAGTTTGATCCTGGC
>ENA-OQHP01000101-OQHP01000101.1-human-gut-metagenome-genome-assembly--contig:-NODE-101-length-27347-cov-1.653049_pt1 | contig 27347 bp, 39 predicted proteins | sample MGYA00242563_ERZ504717 | MGnify/ENA primary metagenome ERZ504717 (study PRJEB26092, sample SAMD00036212) | human gut metagenome | host: Homo sapiens | study: EMG produced TPA metagenomics assembly of... | reverse complement strand
CACATGGCATTCGTCCATCTGCACAATCACACTGTTTTCTCCATGCTCGACGGCGCAACCCGTATCCAGGATATGGTCAATCGTGCCGTTGAGCTGGGCATGCCCGCCGTGGCCATTACCGACCACGCTACATGTATGGCGTACCCGACCTGGCGCTGGCCTGCGACGCCGTCAACCACAACACGCCCGAGTACAAACCTGGAGCCACGACAAGGCCTTCTTGGAAAAGGACCGCCGCGACGAGCTGGTGGAGCCCGATCCCGAGTCCAGCCCGCGCGAGCATGCCCAGTATGTGAAGGACATGGCCATGTGGGACGAGAAGGGCAACATACATGGCACGCGAGCCACCGAGCAAAAATGAGTTCCATGAGGTTACGATACCGCACATTCCGCCGACTATTATAACCTTTGCCATTATCTTTGTGTTGAATGCGGCAGCCATTGCATCTGCTGTGACAAGTCCTGTTGCCTGCTCTGAATCAACAATTGCCTGTGGCCCCATGACAAGACCTACCGCAACAATGACAAGTGCATAGAACACAACTGCCAGAACTACTGATAAGATAAGTATTGAGCCGATTTTCTTTGCCGGAACATTGATCTCCTCAGCCGCCTGAGGTATTACGTCAAATCCGATAAAGTAAAATGGCGAAAGTGCTGCCACTCCGATAATTGCCTTTACGTTCAGACCTGCAGAGCTGCCTGCAAACATCTGTCCATCCAGTTATCAACTGTTCCATTGATTACCGATGCAATTATCAACAAAATTCCGGCGCCACCAATAATACATGTGAGCACAGTCTGCAAAATCGCTGCTGTCTTTGCGCCGATAATGTTTATCATCATAATTAAAAATGCCACAACTATCGCCACAATAAGCCAAGAAGCATAAATATCAAAGCCTGCTACCGTATACAGATAGCCCTTCAAAAAGCCCGGCCACAGATATGTGATGATTGTTGGGAAAGCGCACGCCTCAAAGCATGCCACACTGACATATCCAAGGATAATCATCCACGTACATATGAATGAACCTGTCGAACCCATTGCCTTGTAGCTGAATACATGCTCGCCACCGCACTGAGGCATGGCTGCTGTCAGCTCCGCGTAGGTCATTCCCACGAAAATATCATGATACCGCCGATTACGAAGCCGATTGCGGCACCGAGCACTCCGCCCTTTCAATCCAGCCTCCGGTTGAGACAACCCAGCCCCAGCCAATCATGCTCCAAATGCAATTACAAGTACGTCCCAGGCATTCAGGACTTTGTTAAATTCTGATTTTTTCTGTTCCATTACTTGTCACCTCCAGCTTCTGTCTTACTTTCATTTCTACCACTTTTCTTGCCAGAGACTCAATAAGCTCCGCTGTGCCATCCACTCCTAACAGGCTGCTGTCTATAAGCATATCCCTGTTGTGTCTGTCGCCTCGGTTGCTTCCTGTCAGCGCCATATGACGCTTATGATAACGCTTATCCTTTCAGTGATAAAAAGCTTTGCATCATCCTCCGACAAATTGTGGCTCTTCATTACGTTTCAATCCTCACTTCATCCGGTGAATATATGAAAATACGTAAAATCGGTTTATGTTCCTTTAGTATATAGTCTGCTGAACGACCGATAATCACACACGACTCACGGTCTGATAATTTTCTGATTATAGTTTTCTGGACATGAATTGCACGCTCTGTGAGGTCTGCATATTTGGAGAAAGAGCCTCTGACATCACCCTCTGCACCTTTTCCGGCGATGGTGATACCTTCCTCAACTTTTTCCATGATATCCTTCGGAATACCGACCTCTTTTATGATTTCATCTACAGTATCCCTGTCATAAATTTGATTCCCAGGTCTTTAGCAACCTTTTTACCAATCTGGTTTCCTTTAGCGCCATATTCGCATCCTATTGTAATAACAAGATGTGCCATTTCGTTCCCCTCGCTTTTCTTATATATACATCTTTATGCTATGTTGATATGAAAGTCGCTAAGGTATGCATCGACGATACCTTTTGACCCTTTAATCATATGTTGTTATATAACTGTTCCGCTTAGTTACCTATATTCTTTGTTTAAAAGAAGGGCGCACGAAGCTAATCGTGACGCCCTTGTCCTTTTATCCGGCTCGTAAAATCTGCCTCAATATATTCTGTTGCCTGCTTCAAATATAATTCAAGCCTTCTATGAAAGTGACTCAACAGTCTCCTTGATAATATCAAATGCTTGTCGCACTCTTCCTCGCTTACGATAAGCGGTGGAACCATACGGATGATATGGCTTCCGATTGCTGTGATAAGCATATGACGGTCGAAGCAGCCATGCTTTACATCTACACCTGAGATTGTATCGTCAAACTCAACACCAACTAAGAGTCCCTGATGTCTTACCTCTTTACGTGTGGAAGCTTCTCAAGCTTAGCTGCGAAATAATCACCAACCTTCTTTGCATTTCCGGCAAGATCTCTGTCAAGCAGCTCGTTTACTTCTGCAAGTGCTGCTGCACAGCATACAGGATGTCCACCAAAGGTTGTACCGTGTGAACCGGCTGAGAATGCTTTTGAAACCTCCTCTGTAGCACATATAGCACCGATTGGCATTCCACCGCCAAGACCCTTTGCCATAGAAACGATATCAGGTTTGATGCCGTAGTTCATGTAGCTCATTACAGCTCCGGTTCTGCACCATCCTGTCTGAACCTCATCGATAAGGAGGAGCATGCCCTTCTCATCACAGAACTCGCGAAGTCCCTTCATGAATTCAGGTGTTGCAGGATGAACACCGCCCTCGCCCTGTACAGCTCAATCATGATAGCAATTGTGTTCTCTGTGCAAGCATCCTTGAAAGCCTTTAAATCATTGTAAGGAGCGTATGAGAAACCGTATGTCATAGGACCAAAGCCCACCTGGCATCCGTTTCCAGGCTGTCCTGTAGCTGACATAGCACCGAAGGTTCTGCCATGGAAGCCGTCCTTTGCAGTTACGATGTGATATCTGTTTGGACCATATTTCTCTATACCATATTTACGAGCCATCTTAATCATAGCCTCATTTGCCTCAGTTCCTGAGTTCTGGTAGAAAATCTTGTCCATTCCGATAGTCTTGCAAACCTTCTCAGCAAGCAGAGCCTGTGGAATGGTGTATGGATAGTTGAATGTATGCATGATGTCATCCACCTGATCCTTGACTGCTGCAACAACCTTAGGGTTTCTGCTGCCGGCATTGTTTACGGCGATTCCTGCGTAAAGTCAAGGTATGGTGTGCCATTCTCATCATACAGATACATGCCCTCAGCAGTCTCAGCGATGAAATCGAAACGCTCATATGTCTCAATCATATACTTCTTTACTTTGTCTTTGATGTCCTGTGCTGTTAATCCTGTGTCTTTTAATTTCATAATATATTGCCTCCTAATTTAAATATCCTTGTGATTTTGATAAATAAAAAGAGCAAAGTGCTTCACCGGTTAGCGTCTTTGCTCTTAAATATTCATAATTAATATGTAGTTGTTTGTTCGTTTTCTTTTGTGTATTATTTTGAACAAGTAAACAATATCACGTTCAATATATTGTGTCAACAATTTTCATTAAAAATGCGAAATACCTCACAATTGTCACTTTAAAGGTGTTTATTCTTAAAATTATTAACATAAATCGCCATTTAATGCTTAAAATATTATTTTAATGTAATGTTTTGTGCATTATATTGTCTGTACATTATTCTGTTGCTATGTTCCTTTTCATCATTTATATATATTATAAAGAACATGATACACATACCACATTATACGTATTTCTTTCCATTAAATAAAAAATCCGGGTACGTCCTCATTTGAGTACCCGGTCCATTCACCTGTTGCTATGCATTCTTTATAAGCTCCTGTTTACGGAAGGTACGGAACAATCCAATCTGCTCCAGTGCCTTTGCAATGCCGAAAAAGACAATTGAATCTATAGGCCACATAATAAGGTTCTTAAGTGCACGCATTGGAAGGATTGCCATGAGTGCCTGTCCATACAGTACCTGCAGACACAGAGTATTGAGAATGACATTGCAGATGAGCATTACTACAAACTTCGCAGCAAGCACTCTCCATATGGTAAGCTTTTTCTTATAAAAGAAACATCCATATAAAACACCTGCAAGCATTACAACAAGTGTAAGCTGTGGACAAAATGGTCCTGTAGGCTTCATCAGATACTTGATGATGTCAAGCGCTCCGTGGAAAACAGCTCCGGCAACCGGCCCAAACAGGTAATCAACGATACCATTTGGAATACCGGAAAAACCGATACGGATAAACTGTCCATATTCGATGGAGAAATATCCAAGAATAACGGCAACTGCAGCAAGCATAGCCATAGTTGTGATGGTTCTGACCGATTTAAGCTCTCGGGCAGAATCGGTGAACAAAGTAACGAATTTTTCATTAAAAAATTACCTCCTTTGCAGACCTCACCGAACTACAACAGGAGATAATTAATATCTTCGGATGCAGCGGGATGCGACTCATGTACCGCAAGATTTTCTTTTCGTCCGGGTGACAACTCCCTGTTCATCCGGCACTTAACGCACATGTGTCTACTCTGCTAAAATTTATTTATTTGTAACGTATTAAAGTATATCACACTCTAATATCAAATCAAGTCTTTTTTATTCAATACAATAATTAAAGGGCCAAAACACCTTTTGACCCTCATATCTTATCATATCATATTATTTTATTTACTCTATCTTGGATCCGGACGATGCTTCATGTCACGGATAGGAATATTGGCAACGAGTGCCGGAACCATTCCGTTGTTAGAATCAGACTCTGTCTCTGTGATTTTCACATCAAGAGCTTCAGCGTCAATATCCATATAGCGGGAAATAACCTCAATGATATCCCTTTTCATCATCTCCATCATCTCCGATGAGCAGTTTGCACGGTCAGAAACCAGCACCAGCTTCAGGCGATCCTTTGCAACATTACCAGAAGATTTCTTTTTAAATAAATCCATTATACCCATGGTACGTATCCCCCTTTAATTTTTCTTAAACATATCCTTTAGCTTTTCAAATACACCATGCTTCTGATTTAAATCAAGTAAAGGAACCTCCTCGCCCATTATACGGTGGCAGATATTCATATATGCCTTTCCTGCAAGGCTGTCTGAGCCAACTAACGGCTCACCACGGTTTGTAGAAATAACAATCTGCTCATCATCCGGTACTGCACCTATTAAGTTGACTGCAAGGATCTCTGTTACATCATCCACATTCATCATATCACCGCGCTTAACCATATCGACACGCAGACGGTTGACAATCAGATCAATGCGCTTCATCTCATTTGCCTCGAGAAGGCCAACAATACGGTCAGCGTCACGGATTGCTGATACCTCAGGTGTAGTGACAACGAGTGCACGGTCAGCTCCTGCAACGGCATTCTTGAAGCCCTGCTCGATACCTGCCGGGCAGTCAAGCAGAATATAGTCAAACTCCTCACGAAGCTCATTGATAAGCTCAACCATCTGCTCAGGTGTAACAGCATCCTTGTCCCTTGTCTGGGCTGATGGAAGCAGACACAGATCAGGATATTTCTTATCCTTGATAAGAGCCTGACGGATACGGCATTTGCCCTCAACGACGTCTACGAGATTGTATACAATACGATTCTCAAGTCCCATAACAACATCCAGGTTACGCAGTCCGATGTCAGTATCAATCATAACAACCTTTTTATTTAACTGTGCAAGACCTGTACCAATATTTGCTGTGGTTGTGGTCTTGCCCACACCACCCTTTCCTGATGTGATAACGATTACTTCGCTCATGAACTTATTCCTCCTACGTTCCTAAATGCTATTTAAAATATTTTTAGTAATTGGTTCGATGTAAATATATCCATCCTTTGCGATGGCTATCTGTGCCTGCTCCTGTGCCGGCTTTTCCTTGCGCCTTACCCTGTGCTTTGGCTGAGGCTCGTCCGGACTCTTCGCAATCAAATCACCAATCTGAATCTGAATCGGCTGCATATCAAGTGCAAATACAAAACAGCTCCTGTCACCTGTGCATCCGGCGTGAACATTGCCCTTTAATGCACCAAGAATAACGATATTGCCCTGAGCTATAATCTTGGCTCCCGGATTGACATCACCTATGATTGTGACCGAAGACTCGCTGGTAATCACCTGGCCTGACCTAAGCGTACCACGGTAAAACTGCTCCGGAACACTGACTGTCGCAACATTCTCGCACTGCTTCTGCACTGCCTCATTAAATGCCTCAACCTGCTCCTTCATAATGGCTTCCTGCTCGGTACCACTCTCCACAATGCACAAAATCTCAATTGTGGTATTTTCCTCAATAGCTGCAATTATCTGCTGCTGCTCTTCATCTGAAAGATGCCTTCCCTCAAATGAAATAGCAAGCTTTGCGTTTTTAAAAAAATTGGCGGATGCCTTAAACTTCTCCACAACTGCCTTTATCAAATCAGCAAATGGCATATCCGCATCTAAAATTAAATTGATTCCATATTTATTACTCTTTATCGTAACCGACTGTGACATGAGTACCTCCAATATCATTTAATATGAAATTCATTACTTCTAATTATACATTTTTATGTGGCTTCACGCAACCTTTTTCTGTAGGCTATGTACTAATTGAATCGACCATAGAAAGATTAACCGCTAATGAAAAAAACTTCTCTTATATGATACCATATTTAATCATATAGGAGAAGTCGTACCCTTTTTGCAATTCTTTTGTTTTTCTATGATACGATTGTATTATTTTTCATATAAAAACTCTTCCGGCAATGTAACATTAAAATCCTTCGCCAGATGTCTGAAGTTATCCGGTGTGATTGTCTGCAGCTTATCCGGTCTCATGGATAACATCTTGACAAGAATCTCTGCTGACTTCTCTGCTGTATGCATAAGGCCGAATGTCAGATCAAAATCTTCTCCGGCAGCAAACATTCCATGATGCGCCCAGATGGCCAGATCATATTTCTTCATAAGTTCACTTGTTGCCACTGCAATTTCTCTTCCGCCCGGTACCATCCACGGAACTACACCAATTCCAGCCGGAAATACTACAGGACACTCGGTTGCCATTTCCCACAGTTCTCTTGTAAAGACCTTATCTTCAAGCGGAAGAACAAATGTGAGAGCAATAATGTTGGTTGTATGTGCATGATACACTACTCTGTAATCCGGGTTCTGCAGTTTCTTGACTTCAAGATTCATAAGGTGGCTAGGCAGCTCGCTTGTCGGTCTTCCACCATTCACAAGTCCCCATACAATACGGTAATTCTCACCTTTTCATCAAGCTCTATCATACAGATTGAATCCTCCGGCTTGATTATTACATTTCGGAAATATTTTCCACTTCCTGTCACAAGGAAATATTCTCCGGCAAGATCCGGTACGGTTGTTCCGATTGGCTGCCACTCTTTTGGATCAAGTCCTCTTTTACAGACTCTACTTCCTCAGGCTTCACACGATAGGAGAGATTACCGCCATTTCTTTCATGCCATCCCTGCTCCCATCCGTCATTTGCCATACGTATAAATCCTTTTACAAATTCTGCATCTAAAAATCTCATGATATTTCCTCACTTTTCTACTATATTTAAACTACTATTTTGTATTTGATTAGCTGCCGTAAAGCCATACTATAATGTGATTTTTATAGATATGACTATATTTTATCTGCATATAATATCAACCGGCACGTCCAGTATCTTTGCTACCTTAAGTATGGTATCAATGTGTCGTCCCACTGCCGCTGCCATGTGATGTGTCGGTCCTGCCTCACTCCACCGGTTGCAGAATTCTCTTGCTCCGATTGAGAAGTGGGTTCTCATATTGGTATCTCCAAATGTGAATATAGGGCCTTCCTCGTTTACACCTTCTGCTTGCAAACAAAATTTAAATTTCCCGTTCATGTCCTGAGTGATTCCAAGATAGGTTACATCTGCGGCCGGTGGATAGAACTGTGTCAGATATCCACCTCCTGTTTTTCCGTGAAATACATCGACGATCTTCATGGTTGGCTTTTTGCCTGTGAAATTGCCGCATCACCTGAACCGGAGTGTCCTATGATACAGATATCCTCATTAAAGTCGATGGAGTACATCTCTGAAAGCTGACCGGTACCGGCAATTGTTTTTAAAATACTCATAGCCATAGCAACCTTGATATCTCCTTCAACTGCACAGCTGTTCCCTGCTTTATAAGCATGGAAAATGCCGGTATCAGCATACTGTCAAGCTTTCCTGCGATTCCCTGGGCATAACCATCATAATGGGATGCCACCATTCCAAGATCTTCCTCTTTTACCCATTCTTCAAATGCCACAACGTATTTTGCATATCCCATACCGTCTCAACGGTAGCTGCTTTTCCGTCTTTGTCCGGTGCTATATCAAATGTCTCAAGAATATCTTCCGCCTTTGTCCGGATTGCATTCTCGTCTGTGATATGATCTGCGATTGCCCACATTTTTTCCCAGTCAAACTGTTTTGTATAAAGTCCCATGCGGTTATACAGATTGGTTTCATCAATATACAGATCCATCATTCCCGGATACGGTCTTCCGATCTGTGCGATATTGGTATAACGGAATCTTCTTCTGACCTGTGCTGCCTTACACCACTGTTCTATCTCCGCTGCCACATAGTCATCTCCACCTTCCACAACACCGGTGATTACTGCATGTCTCTTTCCTGCTCTTTCAAGATCTGCAACCATCTCTCCGACTGCTCCACATGCATACAGCTCGCCAAGCCATGTTGGTGTATCTGTATTGGCATAATCCGGTGTCTTACGTTTTTGAACATTCACAAGAACAACCGGTACATTTAAGTCTCTGACCGCCGGAAGCATATTGTAGCTTGTCGCATATGTAAGAAGCTGTAAATTACCAGGTCTACATCTGCTGACCGGAATTTATCTCCTGCCTTCATGGAAAGCTCTTTTGTGGTAACAATTCCTCCATCTACCAGCTCAACGGTATCCGGAATCGTCTTTTTAAATGCCTCATACTGTGCCTCAAATTCCGGAACGAGTGTTGGAAACTGTGGCAGGTACGCCCCAAGCGCTATCGCAAATACTCCAACCTTTGCTTTTGTCTCTACTAACATTTGTTTCTCCCTTCCTGGTGATATCAATTCTGTATTTATCGTTTATAAATCTGGGTTATATTCTTTTATTTCAAAAGAATCGAAAATGCATCGTCTTGCATCTTTTAAATCCTTCAGCTTACCATCTGCTATCATCTGTGATGCAATATTTCCAATTGCCGTAGCCTCTGTCGGTCCTGCATAGACAGTCTTTCTTGTTTCATTTGCGGTAAGTTCATTAAGATATCCGGCATTTGCACCGCCACCGACTATATGAATATATTCATAATTCTTATGGGTAAGTCCCTCTATTTCCTTTACTGTTGATGCATAACATTCTGCCAGACTGTTATAAATAACTGCAGCTATTTGTGCTATGCTGTCCGGCACCTGCTGCCCGCTTTCGGCACAGGCACGCTTTACCTCTTCTGTCATATTTAAAGGTGCCAGAATCTGTTATCATTTACATCCACAATAGACTTTATCGGCTCTTTTGATGCAAGCTCACAAATCTGTCCAAAGCTCATATCAGGAACAATCTCTTTTCTTACAGACTGAATCATCCAAAGTCCCATTATATTCTTAAGATATCTGAAGCGGTAATCATAACCGCCCTCGTTTGTCAGATTGTGTTCCATACTCAGACTGCTGCAATCTGCCGAAACAAGCTCTGTTCCCATAAGTGACCATGTACCCGAACTGATGTAGAGCGTATCATCTTTCTGCGTTGGGACTGCCATTACCGCAGATGCTGTATCGTGTGTTGCCGGGAGAATAACTTTACAGTCGAATCCAACTTTCCGGCTTACTTCTGATCTTAATTTTCCGACTTCGCTTCCCGGGTTTTTAATCTCCCCGAAAATATCTTTTGGATATCCAAGCCTGTCTATAAGCTCATAATCCCAATCCTTTGTTACCGGATTCACAAGCTGTGTTGTGGTCGCATTTGTGTATTCCTGTACCTTTTCTCCTGTCAAAAGGAAATTAAGATAATCCGGAATCATAAGCATGCTTTTGGCTTTTTCGAATGCGTCTGGTTCCTGACTTTTTACTGCCATAAGCTGGTATATGGTGTTAAGTTCTGCTTTTGTATTCCTGTTCTGGCGTAAAGCTCATCCTCTGAAATTACTTCATACACCTTTTTATCAATCCCTGCTGTCCTGTCATCTCTGTAAGCAACCGCATCCATAATCTTTCTGTCATCATTGTCCAGTAACACAAAATCGACAGCCCATGTATCTATTCCAATACTATAAGGCATTTCCCGATTTCACTGCACTTTTCATTCCGGTTAGTATTTCCTCGAAAAGCCTGTCAACATCCCATATCTTGTGACCATCTTTTTCTGTCATTTCCATTATGGAACCTGTATATCTTCTTCTAAGTATTATCTTCCCATTCTCCATATGAGACAATATGTGTCTGCCACTGGATGCCCCTATGTCCACTGCCAGGTAATATCTGTTATCCATCCCTGTCCCCTTTCGTATTTGATAAGGCAAGAATAACAAAAATAAAGACAGCTTTTTAGCCTCTCATTAGACTAAAAACTGTCCTTATTTTCTACTGCAATGTTATCTTCTTTATTTTCTTTTCCTCATACATTTTCTTATCTGCCAGCTCAATCAGACTGTTTAAATTGTCCATTTCGTATGATTTATGCAACGAACACCCTAAACTTGCAGCCAGATGATAGCTGCGGTTTTCTTTCTGGTCGGCTGTTTTTATCGCAGCCTTATATCCTCTGCAATTCTTTGCATCCGTCCTGCCTGCTTACAACTTCCGAAAACTACAAACTCGTCTCCTCCGTATCTCATAATAAGGCAGTCTTTTGGAACAACTTCTTTTAATATTCCTGCGATTTTTGCGATAAAAGCATCCCCTATTTCATGTCCCAGATTATCATTTACAGATTTAAGGCCATCTATGTCCAGAAAAATTATAAATGCGTTGCTTTTTTCTTCTTTTATTTTTTGTAATATTGTTTCTGCACAATAAAAGAAACCGCTTCTGTTAAGCACCTGAGTCAGCATATCATATTTCCACATTCTGTTTATTTTTTCATTCATCCGGTTTATCCACTGCCATTTTCTGATATTCTCCAAAGCCATACCTATATTTACCGTCCATAGATAAGACAGCTCACTTTTTAGTGCAAACAGGCTTCCGTCAGAAACACAATATCCATAACATATATGCTGATAATATATTGGTGTAACAGTATAAAATGTTCGTTTTGATTTTTCCCTTATTTCAAGCGGAAGTATCTCTTTTGATAAAAAATCATCGTAAGAACAAAATTTTCCGTTCTGATACGCAAGTGGTATACTTACTTTCTCTGTAAAATGATCACAAACCGACTTATCCGCGAACAATTCATTTTTATCGCACAGACACAATATAAAGCTCTGCATATCGGATCCAACAACATATTTTTTCATTTTCTCACATAGTTCATCAATATTTTCAAGCCCCGTAAGATCAAGTTCCATACATTTTAATGAATCCAACGCTTCCTCATATATAAGACATTTGTTCTGATATTCCATTCTCAGATCCTTGATTTCCATCGCTGGCTGCATATTACAGCCACAGCTTTCTCTGTAAATAGTTTTTGTATCAATTTGTACATTCACATCATCTGATCGTTCAAACAAAAGATTTACTGCATTTTTACCAAGAAGCTCCTGTCTTCTGTCAACCGTTGTAAGTGATGGCACAAAAACTCTGATAATTCATCATTATCAAATCCTGTTACTATAACATCTTCAGGTATCCTGTAACCATTCTGCTGCAAACGTTCCATCGCTCCAATTGCCATTGCATCATTAGCACAGACGATTGCCTGTGGCATATTATATTTCATAAACTGCTCCACAGCTTTCCTGCCACTCTCCCTGTTATAATTGCCGTGATAAATCTGATTATCACAAACAGGGATGCCATGTTCTTCCATTGCATCCCTATATGCATTATATCGTTCGCGGCCTTCTTTGCCCTGCAAAATACCACAGACATAATTTATCTTTTTAAGATCATGTGTCTCAATCAAATGTTCCACAATATCTTTTTGACTGCTGTAGTCGCTAATTCCGACATTATACATTCCATCAACTTTTTCATCCACGCTTACAGCTGGAACCTTACTTTTCTTTATTCGTGCTATCAGAGAATTTACCGCTGGCTCATATTGTATAGAGTTTTTCATGCAAATTACTCCATCAAACAAATCAAACTCCGGTAAATCCATGATTCTAAATGCGCCTACTTTATTCTCCTCTGACTCATCATAATTTACAAAACATGTAAACACATATACATCCATGTCAAGTTCTGATGCACGTTTTAAAACTCCTCCCAATACCCTGTTTTGATTATCAAAACTGATTGCACCTGCAAGAAATGCAATTCTTTTCCTCATAGTCATATCATCTCCTGATACAATTTCTATATTTTTTGAAAATGATTTATCTCATTCATTAACTGCTTTGAAGACTCTACATTTTCAACAGCATGTTCTTTGATATTGCAATTGAAGCTGCAAGCTCTGATACATTCTCGGTTGCACGGCTTACGCCCTGTGCGTTTTCCTCTACCACCGCTGATATATTGCCAATTCCATCATTAATTCTGCTCATTACAGTTTGAAGATTCACAACATTTTTATCAAAAACAGCCATTACCGCATCCATATGCTCTGCTTTTTCATAATACATATCTGTTGCCCCCTCAAAACCTGCGTAATCATCCATGATCCTGTCACGCACAAAATTCATAAGATCCTGTGCATTGTACATAAGCTGGTTAACGGCTCTCACTACTCCGACGCTGATATTTTGAATATCACTTGCTGTATTTTTACTGTTCTCCGCCAACTGACGTATTTCCTCTGCAACAACAGCAAATCCCTTTCCAACTTCACCTGCACGCGCTGCCTCTATTGAAGCATTCAGCGCTAACAAATTTGTCTGGCTTGCAATATCTAATATATCATTTGTCAGATTATCAATATTTCCAATCTGCCTGCTCTCCTCTATCGAAGAAGACAGTACATTTTGTTTTTCGGCTATGATATCCGAAATCTCTGTTTTTTTATTCTCAGTTGCTTCTTTTACACCAATTGCCAGCGCCTTAATGTCAGCAGCTATAGCAACGCCTTCCTTTGTCTGCTCTCCGACACTTTCTACAGAAGCGAGTACATCCTGAGTATTTGAGCTTAAGCCTTCTACCGATGCTGTAATCTCCTCCATGCTTGCTGTAATCTGTTCCATCATTGAAGCAATATAATTTACATTATCGTTTGAGCTGTTAACTTCTGTGTTCATCAGTCCTAATGTTTTCTGCATCATTTCAGATTGTTTTGATATCTTACATATAACTGATTGTAATTGCCCCATAAAATCATTTATTCCTTTTGACAACTGACCAATCTCATCATTTGTTCTAATATCTATACGCTCTGTCAGATCTCCCTCATTATTGTTTATATTTTCTATTATCTCACTAAGCTGACTGCTTGCTTCGTGTGCCGGTCTGCTTACAGTTTTTCTCATAATAAAAATAACTACTGTCGCTACTACAATGAAAAATGAAAATAAAATTTTGGTCATTAAAAGATTTGTTTGAACCGATTTGTTATATTGCTCTGACAAATCCGAAATTCCCTGCTCAAGTGATTTTGTCAAAGCTGTCTCTGCCGGTTCGCCTTCCTCTTTTACCAGATTTTGAAAATCAACACTAAGTGCCATATTGGCCTGTGCAAAATCACCACTATCCACATATCCCTGAATAACATTAAACTGCTCTATAACACTATCCAGAAACTCCTCATAGTTTTTGATTTTATCAGCCAGATCAGTTTGATCCATTTTCTCAAGATATGCAGATATTGATTTCTCACTTTCTGCAATAGTTGTTATTTCATCAGCCAGAGAAGTCTCCAGCTGTTGTCTTAAATCGTCGTCATCATAAAGACTTATGATATTAAGATATTTTTGACCGCGTTCCATACTCTTCTGAATATTAAAAATTTCTGTCTGAATCGGTATGTATTGCTCTGTTATTCTGGCTCCTGCCAGCTTTACACTTTTTTGCGTCCGGACAGAAACTGCTGTATTGATTCCAAATATCACAACAAATACTGCTATCATCCAATAACACTTTATTTCCAATTTTTTTCATGCAGGCACCTCATTATCTTTTACTTTTCACTATAATATCTGCGAAGAAAATATGCCGGTGCACAGCTCCATGCATGGCAATAACTGTTGACGATTGTTCCTCCATAAGGAGACTCATCAGGGTTCTTTGGATTATATAATTCCCAGAATGTGTCTGCACCAAGTTCTGCCATTCCTCCCCAGTAATTTTTCATTACCGCAAGAGCCTCATCTTTTGCTCCACATTTAAGCAGCGCCTCTATATAGTAATGATAAATATATGGTGTAACCATCTCTACCGCATCTTTCTCAGCAGCAACATTATGTAATACTTCAAGTCCCATTTCCGGTTCTATAACATTACCTAAAACCATCCAGACCTGACTTGCATATGACACCTGTTTATCTGCGCCACTTGTAAAAAGCCCTTTATTTTCATCATAAAATTTAAGTCTGGCAGCTTTTCTGTATAATTCATATGTCTCAAACAAACACTCCGCTTCACGATTTTTACCTACTTCTTTTGCGATGGCAATCGCACTTTGCATTGCATACAGTAAAACGCCTTGTGCGCCTGCCTGCTTATTAAGTTCAAGCGACCAGTCAAGAAAACACCAGCCAATTATATCACTATCTTTTACAACATTATCTTCTCCCACCTGTTTTATACCCAGAGAAATCTGTGTTTTTACAGTATCCCATAAATCTTCAAGGGCCTCTCTGTCATTAGTATGTTTATAATAATCCCACAATGCTGTAATAAAAAGGAGCGAATAATCAAACATTACGGTATCATCCACCTCCGGCTCAGGTTCTAAAAACACACATGCGCCAACCTGACCATTTTCCATAGGCAGCGCCGCAAACAGATACAAACAGCCCTTTACCATATCATTCATCTGATATGTCTCATAATTTGCAAGTGCCTGTAACCTGAGATCTCCCATCCAAGCCTTCTGTCGCGCTTTGGTCCGTCCTCGAAAACCTTTTGCATACAGTCATGTAATGTATTACATGCGATACGATCAATTTTCACCAATTCCTTATCAGAATTACTATAAGGCAATAATCTGCTTTCATCTGCCGATGAAAGTGCTGTTGCACATGCCTCCTCTATAACAAGATTAAACTTTGAGCTTATGTCAAGTACGTCAATTTTTACATATCTGAATGAATATCTTCTAGGAAGTTCATAATCTCCTGGAACAACATCCACATGAACCTGTTCCTGCTGTACCCATGCCGAACATATCCATCCGTTATAATTTTCAACATCCTCATCAAATTCCTTTAAATTCTCTGCAAACGAGAACTTAAGCCATACAGGTGCATCCGGATGCGAATCAGTATATCCCAGCTTTAATTTAAGATGACCAACAAGATGTCTTCCGAAATCAATTCGAACTGAGTCACCTTTTCCCAGTGGTTTTGAATATTCCTGTCCCTCATTCGGACGAACTACTGTATTTTTAACTTCTGGTAATAATCTCAATGCTTTACTCAATAATTCAGTATTTTTTCCATAACAGTTTCTTCTCTCTATCATAATTACCATTTCAAATATTCTTTTCCGCAGAATGGATTCACCGGACTTTTACCTGTAAATGAGCTTCTCCCCATTAATTTATCCATAACGCTCTCAATAACATACTCGCTATTTGAATATCCGTTGATGTATGTCTTAATCATCGGAACATCCACAAGATGATACGGATTTGCAAGACTTATAAACACTACCGGTCTTTCAGCCACAAACCACGGCACATTATTACCATTACCCCAGAATGTATACCATGAAAGACGATTAGTAACTTTATTCGATGCATTCTCCACATTTCCGATATAGATTACAAGATCATAGCTCTTTTTAAATGTTTCAACATCAAATCTGGCAGTCTCAAAATTCTCATGTTCATATACTGTAACTTCAAATCCCTCATCGGACAGTTTTGTTCTGAAACTTTCCAGAACTCGCTCATTTGATGGGAAATCTCCCATTATCTCTAACAGGACTTTCTTTGTTTTTCGCGGACTAAGAGGTAAAATACCTGCTGTATCTTTTACAAGTGTAACAGCTTTATCCGCACTGTTTTTCGCCCATTTAACATGCTCTTCATTTTTTAAGATATTTAATGTTGCTTCATTTGGCACGATTTCATTCTTAGCTTTCTTATGTAATCCAAGCGCCGCTTTTGTTGCAAGGATTCTTGTTATAGCTTCATCAATCTCTGTTCTGAAAGAATTCCCTGTTTGTAGCCTTCAAGCATATAATTATAATCTTCATCCAGATCCTTATTGAAAAGAAACATATCACACCCTGCTTCAATCGCATACGGAACAGCTTTTTCTCTCTTCATTGCACAGCTGAAACCAACCATACATGTCGAGTCTGTAACTATAAGACCGTTAAATCCAAGCTTCTTACGAAGTAATCCCTTTAACAACTCAGGTGAGAGTGTTGCAGGAACAAGTTTGTCCGGAAAATCCGGATTGTACAGCTTCTGGTATGCAGGCTGCGCAATATGTCCAACCATGACAGTCTGTGCTCCCGCCTCTATAAGACCGCCATATATCTTTCCATATGTAGCATCCCATTCTTCGCAGGAAAGGCTATTTACACTTGTCAGAATATGCTGATCGACTTCATCACAGCCATCTCCCGGAAAATGCTTAATTGCAACAAGTACATTTTCCTCCTTTGCAGCCTTCATATAATTTAGTCCACACTCTAAAACACGATCAGGGTCATCACCATATGTACGGACGTTAGTTATCGGATTTCTCCAATTTCTGTCAATATCTACAACAGGTGCAAATGCCCAGTTACAGCCAACTGCAGCACCTTCTCTACAGCTTACCTTTCCAAGTCTGTAAGCATCCTTTGTATCTGCAGTTGCAGCTACCTGCATCTGTTTGCCGTACTGTGTACCGTCTGTTGCAATTCCACATCCACCATCTTCTAGATTAGCTCCTATCAAAAGAGGAATCCTGCTATGCTCCTGAAGATATCTGTGAGTCTGCTGCATTTCTTTTGACTCACCACATCTGTACATTATTCCACCAATATGATGCGAAAGCATAACATTATCCAGATAATCCGAATCCCCTGAATATCCAATAGGAACAAATAGCTGTCCTATTTTTTCCTCAACTGTCATAGAATTCTTTGTATTTTCAACCCATTCTATATCTTCCTGTGCCAGAAAAAATGGTTTTTTTGTCAAATTTATCATGCTGATGTCCTCCCTGTTATGCCTTTCTTTTTCCTGTAAAATTTACAAGCTAGCTGCTCATTGCTCAGATATATCAAAAATACTACAAGAAGTACTGCGTTGATAATCGCCTGCATGGAAGCATTTACCTCGTTTGAGAATACAGCAAATGTTGAATTAAGCATTGACATGCAAAGTGCTGCAAGGAAGAATCCAATCTTCTCATTTGTAAACCGGCTTATATAAGAACCTATGAACATAGGCAGGAACGCAGTAAACATAATGCTGATCGAACCGAAATTTAACTGGCCTCCGTTTATTGTCGTATTTCTTGCAGCATTTAAAAATCCTACAATTCCCATAAGTCCACCACAAATCACATAACAGCCTATTGCATTTGGAATCTCCTTTATTCCTGTATTTACTGCAACTTCTGTCCGTTTTTGAGTGCGTTGTAATCATATCCAAATTGGTGTAATCAAATATAGCTATAGAAATAAGGAGTACTGCTACTATAATGATCGCTGCGTAAATCCAGTTTCCTGTAAAAGCTGTCATTGACTTATTCTGTACTTCTTTCATTACATAACGTCCTTCTGTTATTGTAAAAAGAATACCCTCATAAATAAGTGTCACACCAAGTGACGTAATAATTGGCGGTAAATGAAGTACTACATATAAAATTCCCGATATAAGACCAAGCAGCATACCGATAAGCAGTGTTAAAACAAACATCATCAAAGCACTGTAATTCCCACCATCAAGAACCGAATATGTGATCTTGGCTCCAAGTACAGATGAAGTGTTGCCATAGAACCCAGCGAAAAATCGAATCGTCCGCTATTTAAGTTGATTGATAATGCAATGGTTGTTATCATTACGATTGCTATATAAACAACAAAATTATCAAAGCTTGTCATATTTGCAATCATCGTTCTTCCTTTTATGATACATAATCCCTGAAGTAATATTGCTACGAGCAATGGGATTGCTATTGCTCCAAATAAATTCTTTATCCAGTGTTTATTGTTCATATATTTTTTCTCCTCTCTTTTTAGGGATAGTCCATACCCTCTCCAAATAAATGATATCTCTGCCATCATCTATCTGGAGAGAGCACGGCTCCCTTTAGAAGCCGTGACCTGATAATGAAAAATAGGTTATTTCGACTCTACGAGCTTGGTAATGTCGTCACAGGTAACAGAATCTCCAATTATAGTATCTAATGTTTCTTTATTGTAAATTGGATTGTCTCCATTATCTGTCTTGAAAAATTCATCAAATGTTGCCTCATCTGTTGCAACCTGATAATTCTGGCTGATTGATACAGCGTTTCCTTCTGCATCACGGATTACATTACCGTTTACTGCATTCATAACCAATGCAAAAGCAGGGCCTACAGATGATGAATATTTACCTGCAAGATATACAAGTTTTCCTTCTGAAATAGCCTCACCATTGCTCTTTGTAAATGAATCAATATCAGAGAATTCTATTCCTGCTGCATTTAACTGCTGTGTGAAGAATGTTGTTGCCATTCCTACTGAAATAAATGCATCCGGAGCTGCCTGAATCGCTGCATTAAGTTCATCTGTTGTTGTATCACCATATCCCTGAAGATAAGAAACTATTTTGATATCTCCTGAGATTTTTGAAGCATCAACACCCTGATTTGCAAAAAGCTTTCCAACTACTTCGTCTTCTTCTGTTGAACCATCATATGCAAGTCCTAATCCTGAAAGAACACCGGCCACACGATATACATGCATTGGATTTGGAATAAATGCTCCGTAAATTACAGCTGTCTTAATTCCCTTATCTGCAAAGAACTTACCCATATCTACACCGGCTTCATACTCTGTCTGCATGCTTGGTCCGACCTGTCCAAGAAAACACTCATTTGATTTGTACTGTTCAAACTGATCATCATCAATATTTCCAGCTGCAACCGCATAATATATCTGATTTTCTTCACAGGTTTCAATCTGAAGTGCACGATCATTACTTGAAAGTGAGATAACAGCCTGATATCCCTGTGATGCAAATTTTTCAATTGCTGATTTCTCACTTGCAGCATCCTTTAACTCATCTGTATATGTAAAAGTTACACCATACTGGTCTGCCACATAGTCCTCATAATAGCTCTAAATCCAAGCGCCTCCTCACCACTTACGTCCTGAACCAAAACACCTATTTTTACATCTCCTGCAGCTTTTGACTCCTGATTTTTTGAAGAGCCTGTGTCATTTGTTGCCCCATTACTGTTTCCGCAGCCTGCCAGCATTGTTAGTGACATTGCACTAACAAGACCAAGGCTTACCAGTTTCTTCATTTTAAGTTTCATACTTTTCTTCCTCCCTATTCCTGGTGAATATATCTTTAACACACTATGTGCTAAATTCTTAATTATCTCGGTAACATCTGTGAGCGATAGTTTGCGCTCGCGACATAAACTACTACAAGGAAAAATACCGCACTGATTATCTGTGTGATTCCATATCCTGATGTTGAATCAATAAGCAGATCCAGTATGTTATTTAAAACAATATATGAGAATCCTCCGACTACAGCCGCATATATCTTTGATCTCGCACCTCCCGAAATCGGCATGCTCCAAAAACAATTGCCACCATGATGTTCATTCCAATATCACCTGCTGTAGTGGTTGTAACCGACGGTGTATATACAAGGGTCATAAATGCTCCTATTCCAACGCCTATTCCTGCCATTAAAAAACCTAAAATAGCATAATTATTGTATTTAATACCCGAAAGTTGGGCACATACAGGTTTCCACCCACAAATTTCTCTCTTCTTCCAAATTTCGTATAGTTAAATATGAAAATACAAATTGCTACCCAGACTACAAGTACTATCACTTTGAATACTGATGTATCAAGGGACTTTACTACTGCACTCGGAATGCTTATTCCGCCTACCGCACCACCTTTGTCGTAATAATCTGTGATGCAATAGCTGACAAAACAGACATCATAGCAACCGTTGTAACAAAGACCGGAATATGAAATATTGATGCCAGAACCGAATTCAGTAAAGAGCATCCAATTCCTGCAAGCATGATAACCAGTATCATCCATCCAATATTTTCTGTCGCATTATATGTCATAACCCCCAGTGTCGCCGCAAACAAAGTCGCTGCTCCTAAACTGATATCAAAAGAACCCAGCGTATATATAAAAATTGCCCCTGTTGCTACAATTGATAATACAATGCCCTCGTTAAATACGATTTTAATGTACATATCCAGACGATACCCTTTGCTGCTTACAATCCCGCAAAAATAGCAAAGGACTATAAGTGCTACAAAAGGCAATGTCCCTATTATCATTTTTTTACTTTTTGTCATCCTTCCTTTGCCTCCTAAATCATATATTCGATGATCTGTGAATCAGAAAGATTTTCACTTCTTTCAAACTCCATTGTAATTTCTCCATCTTTCATGATGAGCACTCTGTCGCTCATTCCTATGAGTTCCGGTAATTCTTCACTAATCATCAGAATGGATTTTCCTTCATTTTTCAGTTTTACCATCAGCTGATACATAGCCTGCTTAACTCCGATGTCAACGCCTCGTGTCGGACAGTCAAGAATGATGATTTCGCTTCCGCAGCCTATCCATTTTCCAAAAACAACCTTCTGCTTATTTCCACCCGAAAGCTGTGAAACTGACTGTTCTCTTCCCGCACATTTAATAGACAACTCTTTAATCTGATTATCTACATTATTTCTTTTCTCTGTTTTTTAATACAAGAAAATCTTTTATTGCAAACTCGCTCATTCCGGCAATTGAAATATTATCCTCTATGCTGGACATTCAAACACAATGACTCAACATCTTCTGTCTTTTGAAACATATCCGATGTCTTCTTTTCATTTGCTTTTGAAGGACTGTCATGATTGTTCCATCGCTTACCGAAACACTTCCCGATTCAGGCTTTAACGCTCCGAAACACACTTTCCAAGTGAATGCATTCCACAATGCGCCAGACCGCCGATTCCTACTATTTCGCCTTTTTTTACCTGAAAAGATATATCTTTAAGTCTGTCTCCATAAATAAGATTCTTAACATCAAGTGCTACCTGAGGCTGTGAAGTTGCTTTAAAATCACTTCTGTAATAATCACCCTGAAGTTCTCTTCCTATCATGCTCGCACGAATAGCACCTGCCTCAAATTCCTCTTTCACAAATGTTCTTATTATCTTTCCATCTCTTAAGACGGTTAATGTATCACAGACATCCATTATCTCATCCAGATCATGTGAAATAAAAATAACTGATTTGTTTTCCTTCCGGAAACGATTCATAATATCGTACAGTACCTGTCTTCCGTCATGTGACAGAGCCGTGCTTGTCTCGTCTATTACCAGTATTTGTGGCTGTTTCATTACCACCTTCGCAATCTCAACCAGCTTTCTTGTCTGAAAATCCAACTGCTGCATCTGCATATCGCCTGTCACATCATTTACTCCGATGTTTTTCATAACCTCAGTTGCATCAGCATTCATTTTTTTTCTGTTCACAAGCCCGAATTTGTTTTTATATTTTTCAGTCTCTGCAAGAAAAATATTTTCTGCAACTGTCACTCCCTGTATCGTTCCGCTTTCCTGAACGATCATTCCTATTCCTCTATGCAATGCATCAATCATGCTTTGCGGCTTCCACTCCTGCCCTTTAAAAAACATCTTACCGCTATCGCATGGTTGCATTCCAGCTACTATAGAAGTAACTGTAGATTTTCCTGATCCATTCTCTCCGATAAGTCCTCTGATTTCTCCCGGATACACCGAAAGCGATACATCATTTAAAGCTACCGTACTTCCAAATTTCTTATTCATGTTTTCAACTTTTAAAATTGGTTCACTCATTTTTATCACCTCGTCTATACTGTTATTATAGGTTTTGATTAATAATCATGTGATTTTGTTTTTTATCTGTTTCAGTCTACTTTTTAATATTTTTTGCTTTACAATTTTCTCAAGCCCGGTTTTCTATTCTTCTTGTCAAAAAAATAGATTAAATTATATGTTTTTTATTGATTTTCATATTCCATTCATGTTTTAATTTATATATAATCAAATTTTTAATTAATACGGAGGTTTTTATGTCAGAGAATTACTATCTTATTTCAGATAACGATACACATATGCCAATCCGCTGTACAATGCAGCGCTTTGACCATTTACGTCAGCACATGCACGATTTTTTGAGTTTTCAATGATCGTGTCCGGAAACTGCTCGTTACAGCTTGATGACCATATCTATAGTCTTAAAGCTGATGACGTATTCTGTGTTGATCCATTGATGCTGCATGAACTACATGGTGTAAACTGCGTAATTGTAACCATATTATTCAACCAGTCTCTGTTTACGCAGATTCTTCCGATACCCTCTCAACCTCGTTTCTTTTGTGTCAGCACGGTATCTGAACACCCGGAAGCAATTTCTGAACTACGCTCTCTGATTGCACATATAATAAAGACCAACATTGATAAAAAAGAGGGATATGAGCTGCGAAACTGGGCTTACATATATAAAGTTATGGATATTTTTTATAGAAATTTCCGTATAAAGCTCTCTACTGCAAAGGAAAAGAAAAACCACAAATATGCTATGAGACTCTCTGAAATATCTCAGATTATCCAACAGCGCTATACAGAAAATATCACATTAAAAGAATTGGCTGATGAAGTTCATTTATCGGTACCATACCTGTCAAAATTCTTTGTAGAATATTATGGAATGAATTTTTTGAGTTATCTAAATCAGTACCGCCTCATGCATGCCGTGCAGGAACTGTCTACAACCGATAAAAATATTGATGAAATTGCTATTGACAGTGGTTTCTCAAGCAGTCATGCATTTGTCTCTCTTTTCAAAAAGCAATATGATATGCTGCCAAAAGAATACAGAAAAGAACAAAAAAGCAATAAAGAGAACTCTCACCAGCAGATTGAGCAGCATAACTATATTGCCGGACTCAAAAAATACTTAATAAATGACATATCGTCCAATGTTACAACTCCGACTGCTGACCGCATAATAGATTTTCCGTTTCCGGAAGTTACGATACATCTGATAAACACCTGGAAAAAAATGATGACTGTAGGTCGCGCAAGCGATGTACTGATAAGTGATGTACAGCAAATGCTAACCCAGTTGCAACTGGCTGTAGGTTTTGAGTACATCAAATTATGTGGTGTTTTTTCGGATGATCTACATGTGTACACCGAAATGCCAAACGACTCACCTGTATATAGTTTTTCGTTATCTTGATAAAATACTTTGATTTTGTGACAGACAATAATCTAAAGCCGTGGATTCAGTTATCATATATGCCCGAAAACTTGCAAATATCCAAACAAACGATTATTCGGCTCAAATGTCAGTCAGCCAAATTCTGTCGCATCATGGTGTCAGCTGGTTTTAGAATTCTTGCGCCACATAGCTGCCCGATATGGTCTTGATGTAATCAAAACATGGAAGTTTGGTCTTTGGAACCAGCCAAACACAGACAATAATCTTTTGGATTTCAAAAGAACAGGATTTTTTGAATTTATAAAGAAACATATATTTGTCTAAAAGGCTTCTGTAATGACTTGGAATTTTGTCTGCCTCCGACTTTCTATATAGTCTCAGATGAATACGAGAATTGGTATTTACATTTTCTTGACTGGTGCAGGAGCAACGGCTGTGTTCCAGACAGTCTCAGCTTTACTTACTACGACACAAAGCTTATGAATACAAACAATCACACAAAAGAATCATTCGGATTTGTTTATACTATGAGCCTTTCCGAATCACCTGACGGACTTAAGGATTTTGTTATGCAGGTGCTGAGAGAACGCCGCCAGTTAAAACTTGGCAATATGCCTATATACCTGTCAGAATGGAATAATACGCCAAGTCAGCAGGACCTGCTTAATGATACCTGTTATAAATCCTGCTATATAGTAAAAAACATACTTGAAAACTATGACCGACTAAGCAGTTTTACATATCAGGCGCTTACCGATCTCATGGCCGATGCAGCTCTTCCAAACAAATTATTCTTTGGTGGACTTGGTCTGTTCACTACAAACGGCATTCCAAAAGCAAGCTATAATGCCTACACACTTTTACAGCAATTAGGTGACGAGTTTCTCGGGCGTGGTGACGGATATTTTATTACACGAAAAGATACAGCTATCAGATAATGCTCTATAATTATCAGCATTTTAACTATCTGTATGCTAACGGCGAGAGATTTGACATGACAGAAACCGACAGATATACCGTATTTACAGACTCCGAACCTGTTACTGTCAAATGTAAGCTATCTGATATTCCCGAGGACATTACAAAGTATCCGATACATACATAAACCGTTCACACGGCAGTTCTTTTGATCAATGGATTGCATGGGCGCATTAGAGCCTACCACTCCACATGAATTTGATCTGCTAAAAAAGGCATCCACCCCCGGATTCCATCAAAGATTAGCCGATGTAACCTCTGATGGTATTCTAGAGTTGAATGCCACATTAGACTTATTGGAAGTCCGTCTGATACAAATTGTTCCGTTATTATAAGATAGCTAATAAATCTGAAAACGTATGGATTGGATATGTCACATTTTTATGAGTGCCGGCAGCTCCAATCCCTGCACTTTCAAAGCCCCCTGCATATGCAGCTTCTATTCCGGCAAGCGCATCCTCAACAACCATACAATTCTCAGGTTTCTCACCAAGCATTTCAGCAGCTTTTAGGAACACTTCCGGATCAGGTTTTGATTTTGTAATGTTCGTTCCATCGCTTATCGCATCGAAATAATCCCCCAGACCTATTTGTTTTAATATTTTCTTTGTATTCTTGCTGCTTGATCCTATCGCAAGCTTATAGCCTCGCTTTCTTAATTCATCAAGTGTGTCCTTTACCTCAACCGATAAATCCGCAGGAGACATTTGATCAAGTAAATGCACATAGCTTTCATTTTTTCTTGCTGCCATCTGCGTTTTCTCCTCCTGCGTATATTCCCTGAATGCTCTCTCTAATATGATATCAAGGCTATCCATCCTGCTGACCCCTCTTAATCGGTCATTTATTTCTTCATCAAAATATATTCCCTCTTCATCTGCCAGCTTCTTCCATGCCTGAAAATGATATTTGTCCGTAAAACATATAACTCCATCAAGATCAAAAATAACTGCGTTTAATTTATTCATGAGATACCTCCTAGCAAAGCTTTTTCTTTTGGTTCTCACGATAACAAAAATAAAGACAGCTTTTTAGCCTCTCATTAGACTAAAAAACTGTCCTTATTTTCTCATCACTTATTTTCTATCCTGTATCGCCTTGGTGTCACACCATATCTGTTTTTAAACTGCTTAAAGAAATAGCTCTGGTTCTCATACCCTACATCAAGAGCAATTTCCTCAATGGTAAGGTCTGTATCCATTAACAAATGCTCTGCCATCTGAAATCTTTTTCTTTGCAAAAGCTCCTGAAAATTGTATCCGGTTTTTTCTTTTATCAGCTTACTCAAGTTGTCATTGCTGATGCGTTTCCTCTGCAATTCTTGTCAGACTGGCATTTTACAGTCACTGTTAATATATCCGAGCACTGCCTGGACTACAGTCTCCTTATAGTCCATAGAAGAGTTATGACTAAGATTTTCCAGATGCTTCAGCAGATACAAAAATACAATTCCCATAGAATATTGGTTTATAATATCTTCGTCAGCATATCCGTGCAGCATTGATTCCACCATATTTTCCATAAGGTTTTCAACCTGTTCATTTTCCTGCAGTCTGAACAGCAGATAATGTGAAACCGGATCTTTTTGCCTGAATACACCTGTCACAAACCTGGCAAGGACATTTTCTTCACCGAGCATTGATAAAGGTATCTCAAAGAATTCCGGCAGTGCGATAAAATTGATACCGATGTCCTGATAATCCGCTCTTTTTATTGAATGCACCACCTGCTGGTTCAGCATCAGGACATCTCCCTTATGAAGTACTAATTCTTTTCCTTCTATATAATGCGTAATACTGCCCTGGACCACATACATAATCTCTACATAATTGTGTCTGTGTTCCGGGAAATCAACAAAACGGCTATGCGGACGTACTGTAATAAGCTGTCCTCTGCGAAGCAGCCGTTCCCTGTCTATTTCCTCTAGCTTTTCGTTCACATACAATTGTCTTTCAATGTTACCCTGGCCGTCCAGATATTTCTGTTCTTCTTCCGATACCTTCATTAGTTCATCTAACAGTTTCTGTTTCATATAATATTCCCTTCGTATAATAGCAGACAGGTCAAATTCACCGGTAATGATGAGTCATCGCGTCAATAATATCTTCATATTTTACTAATGACACATTTCCCATCTCTACTGCCTTTTCCATGCACCTTTTGTAAATCCGGTTTTGAGAACAGGAAATAATGTATTTTCGTGTAACAAAATAATCCACTGCGTTCTATCAGTGTTTCCATAAATACTGCGTACAGATTTCCTCAAGAATTCTGCCCATATAATCATTGAGTTCATGCACAGCCCACAAATAATTTATATAATATCCATTCTTATTTCATCAATAATACTTTTATCTCTTATCTTGTGAATTTCAGTTCGTGTGATAAAAAACACAATTCCTATCAAAACAAATATACCACAAAACAATGTCGCCCACGGAATATGATACAACACCGGAAAAGCCTTCCGAATAGATAAATTAATTAACAACGAATTGCAATTCCAAGTATCACTCCCGGAACAAGTGCATTTAAAACGCAAAAACAACTTCACTATATAACATCCTGCAAAGTGATTATTGTCATTCCAACACTCTTTAATACTGCAAACTCACG
>ENA-OQHP01000100-OQHP01000100.1-human-gut-metagenome-genome-assembly--contig:-NODE-100-length-27376-cov-2.226907_pt1 | contig 27376 bp, 33 predicted proteins | sample MGYA00242563_ERZ504717 | MGnify/ENA primary metagenome ERZ504717 (study PRJEB26092, sample SAMD00036212) | human gut metagenome | host: Homo sapiens | study: EMG produced TPA metagenomics assembly of... | reverse complement strand
TTTTTCTGCATCATAATAACGGAAAGCCATCGGTTTTTGCTCTCTACACCTTCAAATTTGATTTTTCCAATACCCGGAAAGTACTCTTTTTGTTGCCATAATATCTTTGTTTTATAAGTTAATGAATTGTTATATTTAATTGTTTGTTGATTTTTCGAGACATTCTTTCCAACGTGCGTATGCGTCGGCGTATGCGGTTTCGTCGGCAGCCTTCGGTTCAATGACAGCCAGTTTGTCGAGAGTAGCAAAAGCTTCCACATTGTCGCGGTAGATGCCTGCACCCATTCCGGCTCCCTTGGCAGCTCCTACTGAACCGTCTGTGTCATAGAGTTCGATGGTAGCACCTGTGACTCCGGCCAGCGTGTCGCGGAACAGCGGACTCAGGAACATGTTGGCATGTCCGGCGTGAATTTTCCGTACATCCATTCCCATACCCTTCATGATGTCGATACCGTAGCGGAAGGAGAATACAATACCTTCTTGAGCGGCACGAAGCAGGTGGCTGCGGTTATGCAGGTTGAAGTTGACACCCTGATAGAACATCCGATTTCCTGATTCTGCAGCATGCGTTCAGCTCCGTTACCAAACGGAAGGATACTGATGCCGGCAGCACCGATAGGAGCCTGAGCAGCTACCTCATTCATTTCCGCATAGCTGAGGTCGGAAGCTAATGTGCGTTTCATCCACGAATTGAGGATACCCGTACCGTTGATGCAGAGCAATACGCCCAGACGAGTCTGTGAAGCAGTATGGGTTGACGTGTGCAAATGTATTGACGCGTGACTTAGGGTCGTAGTTGACACTGCCGTTCACTCCGTATACTACTCCGGAAGTTCCAGCTGTAGAAGCAATTTCACCCGGATTGAATACATTCAGCGAAAGAGCGTTGTTCGGTTGGTCACCGGCGCGGTAAGTCACCGGAGTACCGGCTTTCAGTCCTAACTCGGCAGCTACTTTTTCCGTTACTTTACCCTGTTCAGAGAAAGTCGGACGGATGTCAGCTAGCAAGGATGCATCGATACCGTAATAACCCAGCAAGAAATCAGCTACCTTGTTTTCCTTGAAATCCCAGAACATACCTTCCGACAATCCGGAAACTGTCGTGCAGATTTCTCCTGTCAGTCGCATGGCGATATAGTCACCCGGGAGCATCACCTTATAGATGCGTTCATAAACCTCCGGCTCATTTTCCTTTACCCAAGCCAGTTTGGAAGCCGTGAAGTTGCCCGGTGAGTTCAACAAATGTGACAAGCACTGCGCTTCTCCCAATGTCTGAAATGCCTTCTGACCGTATGGTACAGCTCTGGAGTCACACCATATAATAGAAGGACGGAGCACCTGCTGGTTCTTGTCCACGCAGACCAGACCGTGCATCTGATAAGAAATACCGATAGCCTTGATTTCTTCTGCTTTTGCACCAGAAGCAGTGAGAACGGCTTGTGTAGCCAGTTTCAAATTATCCCACCAGCTCTGCGGGTCCTGTTCAGCCATCCCTGTTTGACAGCGAGGATAGGCGCTTCTGTTTTCGGGAAAAAGGCAGATGCTGCACATTTTCCGCTTTCTACATTGACCAGACTCGCCTTTACTGACGAGCTTCCTATGTCATAACCTAATACATACATCGTTATATAGTCTTTTAAAATTATCTTCTTGTTTTGTTGTAGATTTTCCGGTCAAACCGGTAATACCTTGCGGCCCGGTGAGATACTCCCTGTTCGTATTCTTCCGTCGGCACGATGTATTCCATCATGGAAATCTTCTTATGGAAGTTGCGTACATCCAATGCTTTGCCGTAAATCACCTCATACAGCATTCGCAGTTGCAGAGCGGTAAATTTCCGTGGAAGCAGCTCGAAGATGCACGACGGGTTGAATTCGATGTGCTGCCGGATAAACTTCATGGCTTCTGCAATAATCAGATTGTGGTCGAATGCCAGGTCCTTCACTTCTTCCAGTGCCACCCATTCTGCCTTGTATTCATCCAGGTTCTTGTTGAGAGTCTTGTCTATTTTTACCATGGCAAAGTAGGCGATGGTTACGATTCGTTCCACTTTGGCCTTTTCGGCTCTTTCCAGCCAGTGAACATCTTTGGGATTCTTGGTACGGTCCTTTGAACCGAACGCCTTGAACTGCATCAGGTCTACGTTCTTGAGTCCAGTCAAATCACGAAGCACTCGTTTAGCTGCATCATCCAAGTCCTCATCCATGTAGATAAGGCTTCCGGGGAGTTTCATATCGTGGAAAACTTCTCCACTTTCTTCCCCCATTCTTTTTACGAGCAACACCTTTAGTTTCTCTCCATCGAATCCGATGACCACGCAGTCTACTGAGATGTGATTATTGGCTAATTGTTCAGTGTATTCCATAAGCATTTTTCTGTCTACACCGCAAAGGACGTTTTTTTTATTGATATATGCAATAGGGCTTTTGTGGGTTGTAAAACCTTATTGTTCAATAGGGTAAATATCTTATTTGATACAATATCGTGATGTGATGTTTTTGTAGTTCATACAATATGTATAAAAGGTAATTTCCCGTGCAGGCTTATTGGCAAAAGTACAACAACCCGAAAAATCGAATTTTCAATATCTTACGTGAGGAATAGGAAAAGTCTCCTGCAAGGGGCTTATTGTATTTTATGTTTATGTTGAAATCTCGGTGCCTTATTTTGAGGAAAGAAGGGGATAGTGGTAAGAATCCTTATGTGTTAAAAAAATAAAAGCAGGAAATTTATATCTTTGTCTTGTGTTTTAAAGGATACATTGTATGGAAAATTCGATGAAGCTTATTATGCTGGGTACGGGAAATGCGGCCACCGTAGCCTGCTACAATACCTGTTTTGCCTTGTGCCGGGAGGATAAATACTTTTTAGTGGATGCCGGAGGAGGTAACGGCATTCTGTCGCAGTTGCAGAAGACACATATCCCGTTGTCAGGCATTCATGAGATATTTGTGACGCATGCACATACTGACCATATATTGGGTGTGATATGGATGATTCGTATGGTGGCTCAGGCTATTCAGAAAGGAGAGTACCAGGGCGAACTGCGCATATATGGGCATGACAAGGTGGTACAGGTGCTCGACTGGATTTGCCGGATGACTTTACCCAAGAAGATTGTGGCACGCCTAGGAGAAGAGATACTGTTGTGTGAGGTGAAGAACGGAGAAAAATTTCAGGCCATCGGCCTGGAAGTGGAATGCTTTGACATTGCCTCTACAAAGGAGAAACAGTTTGGTTTCCGTACCTGTCTTCCTGATGGACAATCGCTGGTTTGTCTGGGTGATGAACCTTATAACGCATGCAACCAGATGTATGTGGAAGGAGCCGACTGGCTGCTGTGTGAGGCGTTCTGCTTGTATGAAGACCGGGAACGGTTCAAGCCCTACGAGAAGCATCATAGCACGGCTTTGGATGCTGGCCGGTTAGCAGCTCAGCTGGAGTGAAGAATCTGCTGCTGTATCACACGGAAGACAAGACACTGGCTACCCGTAAAGAGCGCTATACGGCAGAAGCAGCTTTGCAGTTTAACGGTAAGGTCTATGTACCGGAAGATTTGGAGGAAATTTTACTACGGGGTAATGAATGAATTACTACGTAGTAGTCGGTCTGTTACTACGAGGTAACGGAGGAACTACTACGTAGTAGTTTAAAGGGCATTTGAAGAGGTTTTAAATGAAACAAGAAAGGCGTTCCGATTGTGTTGTCGGAACGCCTTTCTTTATGAAAGATATATTTTCTCTTACTTCATTACCTTGACAAAATAGGTGAGGGTCGGCAAGTGGTCGCTGAATCCATTCTGGAATGTAGTACCCGAGAATGTACGAAGTGGATACCCTTTGTACTTTCCTTCCTTTTGAAGCAGGAATGGACGGTTGAATACTTCGCTCTTCCAGAATTTCAATGTACTGCGGTCTTTGCCAATCAGGTTACCTGATATAATCTGCTGGTCGAACAAATTCCATTGGTTCTGGTAGCAGAGAGAACCGATACCCTGATCGTACAATTTCCAGGTAGCATTGTAATATCCGTCAGGTTTTACCTCCTTGATGTTCTTTTTAGCGCCCAGTACCTCGCTACAGCTCTTGTTGAACGGGTCATCATTCAAGTCACCCACAATGAGCACTTTTGCTTCCGGGTTCTGTGCATGGATAGAATCGCCAATGTGTTTCACGATGCTGGCAGCAAATTCTCTCAGCGGAGAAGAAGCGGAGCCACCGTAGCGTGAAGGCCAGTGATTTACAATCAGGTGAAACGGTTCTCCGGCCAGTATACCACTTACCAGCAGAATGTCGCGGGTTTTATAGTGCGGCATATCCGGCTTGTTGAAAGGATAGGTTCTGGCATCAATCAGCTTGAACAGTTTCGGGTTGTACAAGGCTGCTACGTCAATACCTCTGTGGTCGGGCGATTCGAAATGTACGATTTCATATCCCGTTCCACTGATGGGAGCTGTTTTTGTCAGGTCTTCCAATACTTTCCGGTTTTCCACTTCCGAGATACCGATGATAGCAGGGCCTGCCGGACAATAATCTCTTCCCAATTGAGAGATTACCTTGGCAATATTCTGTAACTTTTGTTCATACTTGGTCTGAGTCCATTCATACTTTCCTTCCGGAGTGAAGTCATCATCCCCTTCGTTGTTAGGGTCGTCCACCGTATCCCAAAGGTTTTCTAAATTATAGAATGCGGCTGCATAAACACCCAGTCTGTCTTGTGCAAACAGACTGGTGGTATATACACAAGTAATGAACAAAGTGAAAATAAGCAATCGTTTATTCATAACTTTCATGGTTTGATGTGTGCATTAATTGCTTGGAGTGGGTTCAATGGTTGTACCTCCGTCACCACCGGTGCTGCCACTTCCACTTCCTGGAACATAGAGTTTGACGCTGAATAATCGCAACCCACATGTATTATCACTGGCTGTTCCTGAAAATTCGAGTGTGGTACTTCTGATATATTTACATTTTCTACTGTTAATTTAAATGGTATATTAGCTTGATTTTCGCTTTGAGTTACAATCTTGCTAGGTAGTGTAATATTTGTTCCATTGCATTTAACTTTTAGCGTGTTTAAATCTTGAGATGTACCTGTATCATACACGTTAGCTCCCACTTGGCATTCAAGTGTTGCTGTTGTATTACCCTGTGCATTAATACCTTTGATAGCAATAGTAATATCTTTTCCTGCAGGGAACCAGACGTTGCAAGATTGTTTGAACTCCGAATAGTTGGTTTTTCTTCTGACAAGCATTCAAACATGTTAGCAGGATTGTCAAATCCAGTGTATTCATCTAAGTAAGGCCAGTACTCTCCATTTTTTGAGGAGTACCAAAGATTCTTGGAATAAAACAGTTTCACCACTCGGGGTTTCTCCGCCTTCATTTCCACCTTCTTCTTCATTGCTTCCGGTAAAGTCGCTTACGTCATTAGCAGTACGTAAAGTAAGCTGCCAAGTACCTCTGAATCTTCCTAAGATACCTGTTACATTACCTTTTCCTTCTGGAAGTTTATTACCTGCAAAGCTGGCATAATTACTGGTACGAATCATGATAGTATTTCCATGACTGTCGGTAATGTTTTCTTCACCATAACCATCTTCTGGAGCAAAGATACCCTTACCACCGTTCTGGAAAGTAACTCCGGTAAATTGCACTAATTTGAATTTATAGTTATCGGGAGCAGCGTTGATGGTACTGATGTCATCAATTACAACAGGCTTGGCATTTTCTGGATTAGCCCATCCGTCTTTGCTGACATGTTTTTCGAAATCTTCCCACGGTGTGCGGAATAAATATCCTTCTGGATGTCCTAGCTGTTGTTCGTCACCGTATACAGAAATGCTCAATCCGTTCAGGTCTACATATACAGTCTGACCTACCGGATAATAGTTGTACACACTGCTTTGGTCTACTTCCATTTCAATGGCACCCGTTTCATCCTGCAAGTAGATTTTCTTGAAGATGTTTCCTGATTCATCGTTACCTGTGATGACGGCTTTGAGTACCTGGTCTTGCGTGATGATGATAGGAACGTCCTGAGTAGCTGCTGCATTTGTGTACGCAATTCTGAAATCGTGATATTGGCTGCCGGACCTGTGTATTCAGGTTCTGTCAAGAGAGGAGCATCATAGTCTCGTTCACAAGCAAAGAGAGCGAGTGAGGCAATGAGTGGCAGACTGATATTTCTTAAAAGTTTCATATATTCTGAGTTTTATGTAGGTTAATGATTAAAAACGGTAGCTCACATTCAGGAAGCAGTTGATACCCTGCATGTAGTAGTATTTTCCTCCAAAGCGTTCCGGATGGTCAAGGTCAAATCGTCCCTGTTCGTATCCTCCGGTACAAATGTCTTTCTTGTTCAATACATTGTTCAGAGAAAGATTGAAGTTGATAGATTGTCTTCCAGGCAAGTAGAAAATTTTTCCGATAGACAAGTCTAATGTATAGGCTGCCGGGAAACGTTCTTGTGTGGTCAACTGCTTGAAGGCATCGTAATACTGGTTATACGGAGTTACTTCTGTGTAGCTTGAAGCCAGACGGCGGAGGGGAGCAGCTTCGATGTAGTTGCGTGCAAATCCGTTCAGGTTGGCTCCAAGGAACCAGTATTTGATGAAGTAACGGATTCCGAATGTACCGGCAATCTGTGGAACTCCACCTACGTAAACATCCTTCATGTATACTTGTTCTCTTTCTACTATCTTTCCGTTTTCGGAGTTCTTGATACCGTCAGGGTTGTTGCTGTAATAATATTCACCTACGGTTCCAGCCAGGTCGAAGCTCCAATGGTCATCCAGTTTGTAGGTAGCTCCCAGCTCAATACCTCTGTGAATGCGGTTTACTCCATACAACACGTGGTTGATAAATGTTCCTTCAATGCCGTCATAGTAGCTGCTACGTTCCATCTGGTCATAGAAATTAGTCTGGAATACTCCGATACGTCCGGCCAGGTGAGGAGTAGAGAAGATGTAGTTGATGTCGGCAGAGAGAACCCGTCCACTCTTCATGTCATCAATGGTGCGGTCTGTGATACGCGGTGATACGTATGCTTCGTTGGGCAACGGGGCTTCACTTCCATAACTGATGTTGGCGTTAATCATGTGACGTCCGTTGAACTTGTAGGTCAGTCCTCCTTTTACCATTAAGTCTGTGAACTGATGGCGTGCACCTTTACCGAAAGAACTGTCCGGATAACGTCCGTTACGCATTTTACCATCACGCTGGAAGCTGGTGTAAGTCAGCTTCATTCCGTAATAGTAATCCCAATAACGTGAATGATACTGATTCACTACCCAAGCATTCAGTGAGTAAATGTTCAGGTTATAGTTGTAACCGAAAATTCCTTCTTCGTATACTTTTCTCTGCGGGCGGTTCAAGTCGTTCTGAATTTTGTCCGGATCACCAGAGAAGTCTTGTTCTGCAAACTTATCAATATCCAGCACATATTCTGCTCCCAGCAGGTCGGCCACGGTCTTGAACTGGCGTGACTGAGTGTAGCGTGCACCGACTCCGGCTGTGATGTCGAAATGACGGCTCATGCGTGCGTTCAAAGTAGAGTTGAATGAAGTTTCCAACAGGTCACTGCGACGTTCTTCCAGCATGTAAACAGCTGCTCCGTTACCATTACGAATGTTGTTGCATTAGCCAGGTAGAGGTCATCCCAGTTGATTTGTGTAAAGCTGGTCTGGTTAGTACGCCACAACTCTTTGTATCTTAGTTGTACCATTCATCTTCAAAATACGAAGGCAGGTAGCGGTAGTAATCCGGGCGAGGGTCAGGAGCATTGTACCAGTTCAGGGCCGTATTACCGTAGCGGGCATAATGTGCTCCCACACCTGTAGTCAGCGTCATATTATCGTTGATTTTCCAGATGTGCGAAATGATGGCAGTCGGGTCGAATGCCGTAACCACCTTTGCATTTCTTTTCTCTCCGTTCAGGTATCCCCAGTTCGGGTTGTAAAGGTAGTTTCCTGTCAGTTCATACACTTCGCGGTAAGAACTACCTTGCTGCCCACGCTGTACCGGTGATACGAAAGCTACCATTGACAGACTATGTTCTCCTCCTTTCCATTGCTTTTCAGCAGAGAAGGCGAAAGAAACGTTCTTGTAGAAAGTTCCGTCGATGTTACCTTCATTCGAATAGCGTCCGCCAATAGAGGTAGTGAATGCCCATCCGTTATCTTTCAGTCCGGTAGAGTAGGTAAACATGCCACGGAGATAATAGTTTCGGTTGGTATAGCTTAAGGTTAACTTTCCTCCAGGAGTATAGCTGCTGGCACGCATATTGATGTTTTCCGTACCTCCCAACTCACCAAAAGTAAAGGACGAAGGAGCTGTGAAGTTGGTGACATCACCGTTACGTGTCATGTCGTTCAGTGCGCCTACCGCTGCATAGTTGAATACACCCCTATTCTGGTCGTTGAATTCCACGCCATTGATGTATTTAACCTCCTGTGTGCTGTTGTATCCACGTGGAGAGAAGCGTGCAGGTGAAAGCTGATAGGCAGCTTTGTTCAGGAAAATATCATTTGACAGAATCACGGTAGAGCTGACATCCTGCCCGGAGGTCTCCACGTCGTCATCCACCATGCCGGCATCGATGATGCCAATCATAGACACGTCTTCGTTTGCGTTAAGTTCAGTTACTCGGATAGGTTTTAGTTCAGTTACGCCTAAGTTTCTACTTCAATGGAGACACTCTTGGGCGTAATCATTACGGAGTTAAGCTGAATGACGTAAGTTCCCGGCTGAATATTTCGGATGGTGAAGTTTCCGTCCGCGTCGGTTGTGACTTGGCGGTTCAGTTCTGTCACCGTCACAATTACACCTGGAATAGGGTCATTGCTTACTGCTCCGATCACACTTCCTTTCACGCTTACATTTCCTTGTGCAAAAACAAGGCAAGGAAGGAAGAATGCCATGAAGAACAGTAATTTGTGTTTCATAAAAAATAATTGTTAGTTTAGTGTTATTCTATAAGGGGTTGAAAGAGAACATGAAAAAGTTTTATAGAGCTTTTTCATGTTCTCTTGTGAGGGGAATGGATCAAATTGTTATTGGATTTCAACTAATTCCATGTCGTCATAATAAATGTATCCACCAGCTTCATTGCTATCCATATTGCGGTAAGTTCTTACTTCATAACGCATTTTTACAGTGCCAGCAGGAGCTGTGAACTCTATTGTAACTTGTTGCCATTCTGCATTGTCTGCAGAGTAGTCGCTTTGCTGAATTTGTTTGTTAATATCATTAATTGTTTTTCCGTCACTACCTACCATGGCAAACCAATAGCGGCTACTTGCTTTTGTATCATTATCCAAGAACCAGTAAGAGATTCTATACTTCTTGCCGGCTGTGATAGCTACTTCTTGTTGAATTTTATTTGTACCACTGGCCGAAGTTTGTCTCAATGAATTATTTCCACCATGTTTGATACTGGTCTCTTTTACAATTTCTCCTGTATTATATGTAGCATTGTCCCATGCAGTTGGCAATTCGCTGGTCCAGTCTTCGAATCCAGGGTTAGTTAATAAATTAATTCCCGGTTCAGGTTCCGGCTCTGGATCAACAGTTCCTCCTCCTTTTCCGTTAGCAATGACTTTCACATTCTTGATTTCCCAAGTTCCAGCAGCATCAGTTGTACTTACATATTTGAATGCAAATTTGATTGTCTTTCCAGCATAAGCCGATAAATCAATGGTTGCAGTTGTGAATTTAAATCCACTGCCATATTTATCGATTGTCAATTGTTGCCAATTATCTGCACTTGTTTCAGTAGCCCAAAGAGTAAATTCTTCTTCAGCTGTTCCAGCATAATTATGGGCATGATCGAATGTTAATGTTGCAGTTGTTGCCTGACTTAAATCTACAAGAGGAGAAACTAACCAAGATTCGGATGCATATTTTGTTCCACCAATATAAGCACTGGCTTTCATGAATTTATCATCATTAAATGAACCAAGGTTCCATACAAAACTGCCTTCTCCATTTGGAAGTTGCTTATTATCAATAGTAAAACTTCCTTGTCCAGTTGCAAATGATTCATCCAATACCACAGTTTCTCCACCTGGTTGAGTTCCACCATCGAAATCAACATTAATATCTCCACCTGGTTTTTCAGTCCAGTTGCTGATTGTTGCATTTCCTACTGTAACAACCGGTTTCCCATTGTTGATGGATAGTTTTGCATTAAAGCTTACATTTGTTCCTTTTTCAAAAATACTTGCGTCACTAATTGTATGGGTGAATGATTGACCGTTGAGGTTAAAAGTCAGGTTGAGTGACGTCTGGTCGGTGCTTGCAGCTGTTGGGAGAATGATGCTGTAGCCGTAGCTGTTGTACCTTGTGCATCTATGTACATCGCTACATCTTTATTGTTGGTTCCTGCTGTAGCAGTCAGTGTTCCGTCAGCCAAGTTAAATTCACCTTCTGTCTGATACCCTTAATGTTTACACCCAATCCGTTAAGAGTTTCAATTGTTTCATCTTTGGTTACATTCAGGGTGACTTTAGTCAGTTGGTGTGTAAATCCCAGACTAATAGTGGTGGCAGTAGTTGCTGCTACTCCTTTAGTACCGTTAGAATAAATCAAGTCGATAGCAGCCGGATTGCTCTGGTCGGATACATTTACCGCAAGCTTATTGCCGCTTACACTTGTGGTATAAGGATAATATGCAATGAAGTCTACATTTCCGCTTTCAGGGAGATAAATACCATTACCTGGAGCAGCCGTCAATGTGCCGTTGGTCTGTGCAATGTACTTTTTGTTTTGTGCGGTTGCAGCCTCAATTCCACTTCCTGCGTTCATCATGTAAATACCTACTTCGTCGTTTGCATTCCAAGTGTTACCTGAAACTCTTGATTGAATAGCTGTGGTAAATACGATGCCTTCACTTCCGTACCATTCGCTGTTGTCGTCATTGTTTGTACAACTCATTAGAGCTAGGGTTGATAATGCCCCCATGTACAGTAGATTCGAGATTTTCATACTAATTTATTTAGAAAGTTTGTAGATTCTGTATCAGATAGATTTAATTCCATTGCGATGTATTTAGCGTCTTTTTTACCTCAGAAGGTAATGATGGAAAGAAGTGAACCCTGTCATATTCTCAAGTTCTGATACGCTGATAGCATATTTCATATATTGTGTATCGCTATATGCCTTATGGTCAAGTTTAAAAGCGATTGTCTGATAGTTTCCACCTACTTTACGGCTAATGCTTTGAAGTAATATTTGGGTATTGCTATATTTTTTCCATTATTATCTTTAGCATATTGTATTTGCTTATCAGTTGCCGTAGTAGGCATCGCACCTGTTACTACGTATAGTGTGTCTATCCCACTACTCCAGCCTCTGACAGCGCCTTCTAGTTGAGCCCAAATAGCTCCATTCAATCCATTTTGTAATTGCGGAGTCATATTGGTGTAATAGAAAGTCTGATTATTCATGTCGCAGTCTTTACGCTGTCTATCACCACTCGGAATCTGATGCCCTCTGCTGTAACCGCTGGGAGCTTTTTTGAGATTCGCTTGAAGGTTAGTTGCTATTTTAGGGTCATAACCCCAATCCTCCGTACGGCCTATGTTTCCTTCCAGATACCATCCGCATAATGGATAGGATACCCAGTAAGCAATTTTCAGATTGGTATCGTATAGCATACTATAATTACGGATCTCAATACCGTTGAGTGGAGCTTCGTCATAAGTTATTCCGGTATAATGAGTAACGTATTTTATATTAGATTGATTCAGTTGTGACTCAGTAATTACCGGTGTTTCAAACCATTTCGTATATTTTGCTTCTGGGTCGGTCGTAATCTCTCCCCCCTGATAATTCACATTTACATTATATATATATTTGCTACCTTGCTCAATGTTTCCAGAAATCTCAGTCTCAATTTCTTTGCTCTGTCCGTTCTGTTCCAGTTTGATTTTCAGTTTTCCGCTCAAGTCTTGAGGCAACAGAATGGCTTCTGCTTGTGTGGCTTCCTCATTTATAAATAAGGAAAGGTTGTAGCTTCACCGGAAGGAGTAATGGTACCGTCAGAAAGATTAGCTGTTCCTTTTACTTGCAGTCCGCTGATAGAAGCTTTGATTCCTTTCAGGGAACTTCCAGAAGTAGATTTCAAATTCAGCACCAATTTAGCCAACAGATGCTTGAATTGCAGATTACCTTGTGGAGACGCCAATTGACGGTTTGTCAGGTTTACTGCAGTCATCAAGTCGATGGCGTTTTGTTTGGTTTGGTTACTTAAATCAATGGGATAGTTTTTATAGTCACTAATAGTTTCACTATAAGGATAATATGCAATGAAGTCGACCGCACTATTGTCTTCCGGATAGTATATGGGACTATTTTTGCTTACGAAATAGCCGTCTCCTTTAGATGTTGCATAAGGAATGTTTGTAGCCAGTACATTTTTATCACTATTGTTGGCTAGCATAAATACACCAATTACGTCATTGGCTTCCCACGACGTATCGTAAGCTCTGGAATTTTGTGCATCATCTATGATAGAAGAGAATGTGATGCCTTTGTTATTCACTTCATTCTGGATGATGTTTGTTTCGTCATTCTGGCAAGATTGCAGAATACTTAGGGAAAGTACAATCCCTAATAGTGATTTCATTTTCATATTAAGAATAGTTTATTTTATGTTTTTAATTCATTCAGAATTATATTTTGCTTATATTTTATTCGGGTTAACAAAATACAAGAAAAGTTTGTTTCTTGAATTTTGGCTTTAATTTAAGATATTTTCTTGGAGTAATAAAATATTTATACGATTATTTTTCAAAAAATATCAAACATGGCTTGGTTGCGTGAAGATTTTACAATCGAGTGAAATTCTTGTGAAAAATTGAAAGAAAAACAAAAAAGAGGTATCCATGGGAATGGATACCTCTTGTGGTAATAAAATTAGTTTGAGTAAGCTGTTTTTATTCTTTTTCTTTCAAGCTTTCATCAATGTCCTTGATTTTCTTCAGCACCAGTTCCATGTCTTTCTTCAGGCGCTCAATCTTGCGGGTGATGTCGGCCACCAGTGTATTTCCCTTCTTGGAAGAAGAATTCAGGAAGCCAAGGTTGTTTTCGTAGGTCTGGATGTCGTTTTCAGCCCTTCGTAAGTGCGAACCAGGCGTTCACGGTCGCGGTAGAGATTTCCTTCTTTGTTGCCGTTAGTGCGTACACTGCTCAGGTCGTTTTTCAGTAGCGACAGGTGCAGGCGGTCGAACAGCTTGTCTACCAATGCATGGAATTCTTTATACAGACGGTCTTTTTCCTTGAAAGGAACGAAGCCGATGGCATTCCATTCCTTCATCAGGGCACGTACTTGTTCGGCAGTTGCATCGTCTGCAGTTCCGGCAGCTTCCAGGGCAGCCATACGCTTAATGACATCTTCTTTCTTGGCCAGGTTTTCCACTTCTTCCGAGCGTTGTGAGAAGTCGCTTTGTTTTCCGTTCAAAGAAATAATCGCAGGCACCTATAAAACGTTTCCATACGGCATCTGAATGTTTCTTGGCAACCGGACCGATGGTCTTCCATTCTTTCTGGAGCTTGGTCAGGATTTCAGCCGTTTCTTTCCAGTCGGTACTTTCTTTCAGGGCTTCAGCCTTTTCGCAGAACGCTTTTTTCTTTTCCAGGTTGGCTGCCATTGTTTCCTTCACAGATTTGAAGAAAGCAGCTTTCCGGCGGAAGAATTCATCGCAGGCAGCGCGGAAACGTTCGAAAATCTTGACGTTCATCTTTTGCGGAGCATAGCCGATGGTTTTCCATTTGGCTGGAGGGCAAGGATTTCATTGGTCTTGTCTTCCCAGTCAGCAAAAGTAGTGAAGGTGTCATATTCCATACCTTCCACGATTTCGCAAATCACCGTCTTCTGGTCCAGGTTATTCTGTTCTTTTTCTTTCAGTTCTTCAAAATGCTGCTGGTGGCGTTTGTTGACAACCGTAGAGGCAGCCTTGAAACGGCTCCAGATTTCTTCGCGCAGGTCTTTGGCTACCGGGCCGATGGCACGGAATTCCTGATGAAGCTTCTGCAGCTGGTGGAAAGCAGAAATTACGTCAGGCTCTTCGGCCAGTTTTTCTGCAGCTTCGCACAAGCGGGTCTTCTGTTCCAGGTTTTTCTTGAAGTCATATTCGCGGAATTCATTGTTCAGCTTCACCATGTCATAGAATTTTTCGGTGTAAAGCTGGTAAGTCTTCCACAGTTCATTTACTTTCGCTACCGGAATCTGGCCTATTTCATTCCATTCCTGCTGCAATTTCTTAAATTCGTCGTATATCTTGTTGGTATCTTCCTGCGATTCGGTCAGGAACTTCATTCTTTCCAGGATACCCAGTTTCTTGGTCAGGTTTTCTTCCTTTTCCTGTTCCTGTGCAGCCGCTAAGGCATTTCTCTTCTCCTTGATGGCGTTCATGACAGCTTTGAATTCTTCTTCTGCCGGTTCTGTTTCCGGAGTGAAGTCTTCTGCCTTTCCCCCTTCGTCGATGAAGCTTTCCGTGCCGCTTCTGATTTTGGCTTTTTGTAGTTTGTAGAACGTTTGTTTAGTGAATCGATTTCCTGCTTGTCGGTCAGGTCGTTTTTTTCGTTGATTTCCTTGAGGCGTTGCACCACTTCTTCCAGTGTTTGTTTGGGAGCGGATGTTTCCTTTTCGGTGTCTTCAACAGTAGGAACCGGTGCTTCAATGGGTTGTTCCATCGGAGTTTCGGTTAATGGGCGGTTGGTTTCATTTACTTCCATCGTATATAGATTTTAAAGAGTATAATATCCTAGTTTTTTCTTTACCCTTAGTAAAGGTTCTTACAAATTAAAGAAAAAAAATCTGATTTTCATACTTTTTCAGAAAAAACTATAAGGTAAGAATCATTTTTAGAAATAGAAAGACGAGGAATGTGGCTCAGAAGGGCTTGTAGAGGGGGTGAAAAAAACGTCTTTGCGTTTGAAAGAAAACGCAAAGACGTTTTGATTAAAACGCAAGTGCGTTTGAAGTAAAATGTACTTGCGTTTTACCTCAAACGCACTTGCGTTTTTCTTTAACAAAAATTTAGGATAATAATACGGTAATTCCCATGTACATGAGCATACCGATAATGTCGTTGGTAATGGAGATAAACGGTCCGGTGGCAATGGCCGGATCGATTTTCAGTTTTTCCAGTGTCATGGGCACCAGTGTGCCGAAAATGGAGGCAAACATGACCACGGCAAACAGACTGATGGATACCGAATAGCTGACTGTAGCCGTAGCTCCGAAACGGATGAAGTTGTAGATATACACCAGCATGGAAATGATGGTGGCGTTGATAAGGGCTACAACGGATTCTTTCAGCACCTGCTTGAAGGTGTTTTCGGCGTTCAGTGAGCTGTTGGCCAGACCTTGCACGACCAATGCGGAGGACTGGGTTCCTACGTTTCCTCCCGTTCCACCGATAAGGGGAATGTAAAGCGCCATTTCCGGATGAGCGGCAAAGGTAGAGTCAAAGTTGCCCAGAATCATGGAGTTACCGATTCCACCGAGCATACCGATGAGCAGCCACGGAAGGCGCGCGGTGGTCTGGCGGAACACATTGTCGTCTGTTTCTACGTCCTGTGACAAACCGGATGCCAACTGGTAGTCGCGTTCGGCCTGTTCACGAACCTCGTCCATTACGTCGTCTACGGTGATGCGTCCTACCAGACGGCCGATGCTGTCGACCACGGGAACGGCCACCAAGTCATACTTTTCAATGGTCTGCACCACCTCTTCAATGGGTGTATCCACATGGACGGAAATAGGGTCCTTCTTCATCACGTGTTTCACCTTGGAAACCGACGGACTGGTAATCATCTTTTTCAGCGGGAATACGCCGCGCAGACGTTCATCGTCGTCTACCACATATACATAATATATCTCGTCCATTTCTTCTGCCTGCAGTCGCATTTCGCGCAGGCATTCGGGCATACTCCAGTTCTCGTTCACAATCACCATTCCGTACCCATCAAACCACCGGCGGTGTCTTCGTCGTATTTCAGCAAGTCGACGATGTCGCCTGCCTGTTCGATGTCTTCAATGTGTGAAAGCACCTCTTCCTGCTTGTCCTCGTCCATTTCACGGATGATGTCTACGGCATCGTCCGAATCCATGTAGTCGACAAAGCGCTTGGCGATGGTTTCAGGGGGAAGTATTTCGAGGAATTTCTTTCGTGCATCCTCGTCCATTTCAATCAGTACGTCGGCTGCCGTTTCGTTGTCCAGCAGCAGGTAGATGAAGCGGGCATCTTCTGCGTCCAGCTCGTTGCACAGCTCGGCGATGTCGGCCGGATGCAGGTCCTTAATGACTTCTTTTAACTGGTCGGAATCTTTCTTCTCAATCAGTTCGGTGACTAATTTAATATCTTCGCTATTCATCTTGTAACTCCTGATGAGGGTTGTTATCGTAGTCTGTAAGTCTCGTGTGCAGGGTCACTCAGCCTTTGCGGCTGAGGAATTCAAGGCTTCTTCCACCCGGTTGGTCAGGTCGATGAAGTCTTGTACGGAAAGCTGTTCAGGCCGTTTGTTGAAGATAGGGTCGGCACTGAGCGGATTTCCTTTCTCCAGAATCGGAGATATGGAGTTGCGGAGCGTCTTGCGGCGCTGGTTGAATGTCGTCTTGACAATCTGCTTGAACAACTGCTCGTTGCATCCCAACTCCTTGGTCTCGTTGCGGGTCATGCGGATGACGGCGCTCTTTACCTTGGGAGGAGGATTGAATACATGTTCGTGTACGGTGAACAGGTATTCCACGCTGTACCAGGCTTGAATCAGTACGCTCAGAATGCCGTAGGTCTTGTTGCCCGGACGAGCCGCGATGCGTTCGGCCACTTCCTTCTGAATCATGCCCGTGCAGCAGGGAATCAAGTCCTTGTAGTCGAGCATCTTGAAGAATATCTGGCTGGAAATGTTGTAGGGATAGTTGCCGGTCAGCACAAAAGGCTGTCCGTCGAAAAGTTGCCGGAGGTCCATTTTCAGGAAATCCTGCTCGATGATATGGTCTCCTAATTGCGGAAAATTCTCACGCAGGTAAGCCACCGATTCAAAATCCAGCTCCACCACTTTGAGCGGGCGGTCTTTTTTCAGCAGGTATTGGGTGAGAACTCCCATTCCGGGACCTACCTCGAGAACGGGAAGGGCCGGGCAGGCGTCTACCGTGTCGGCTATGTCTTGTGCCACTTGCAGGTCTTTCAGGAAGTGTTGTCCTAAAAACTTTTTAGGTTTAACTAATTTCATACCTCAGGTTTTAAATGTTCGTATTATCTTTGTGACTTGCAAAGTTAAACATAAATCTTTATATACAGACTGATTTTGGAACGAACAGGTTTAAAAAAAGTACTAAATAAGTCTTCCAGATAGCGCTTCCGTTGGTACTCGGAGCGGCTATTCTGCTTTGGACATACCACGATTTTGATTTCCGGCGTGTGTGGAGCGTGCTGGATGGCGGCATGAATTATGGCTGGATGGCCTTTTCGCTGGTGTTTGGTGTGCTGGGGCATCTGTTCCGCGGCTGGCGCTGGAATCTGACGTTAGCTCCGTTAGGTGAATACCCCAAGGTGTCGAACAGTGTGTATGCGGTTTTTGTGTCGTACGCGGCCAATCTGGTCGTACCGCGTGTGGGGGAGGTTTCCCGCTGCGGTATCCTGTCGAAGTACGACGGGGTTTCTTTCTCCAAATCGCTGGGTACGGTGGTGACGGAGCGTCTCATCGATACCATCTGTGTGCTGCTGATTACCGTAGTGACGCTGTTGCTCCAGTCGCGTGTGTTTGCGGCATTCTTTGAAAAGACCGGTACGAACATGGGCTTCTTTACGGGCTTGTTTACTTCCACCAACTTTTATATCACTCTCATCTGTCTGTTTGCCTTGGGCGTGCTGGCGTTTTTCCTGATTCGCAATTTGACGGTATTTGCGAAGGTGCGCGGCATATTGAACGATGTGTGGGCCGGATGTTTGTCGCTTCGGCATGTAAAACATCCGTGGCTGTTCGCTTTTTACACCGTGAGCATATGGGCATGCTATTTCCTGCAATTCTATGTGAGTTTCTATTTGCTTTGACTTTTCTGGCCTCACTGGGTGGATGCCCGGACTGGTGATGTTTGTGGTGGGCAGTATTGCAGTGGCCGTTCCTACTCCTAACGGAGCAGGTCCGTGGCACTTTGCAGTCATTACCATGATGATGATGTATGGGGTGGGAAAGGAAGATGCCGGAATATTTGCCCTGCTGGTGCACGGTATTCAAACCTTTTTATTAATTTTGCTAGGTGTTTACGGGCTTGTAGCTTACCACTTGTAAATAAGAAACGGACCGGGAAGTGAAATTGCTTTTCCGGAATAAAATCAAAAAATATAATATGAACGAAATTCTTTCTTTGGCTCCGCAGAATGTGTGGAAGCATTTCTATTCGTTGACGCAAATTCCTCGTCCGTCTGGACATTTGGAAAAAATTCAGGCTTTCTTGCTGGAATTCGGCAAGCAGGTAGGTGTGGAATCATTCAGGATGAGGCTGGAAACATAATCTATCGCAAACCGGCCACTCCGGGTATGGAAGACCGGAAGTCTGTCATCCTTCAGGCTCACATGGACATGGTTCCTCAGAAAGACAAACATACACAGCATGATTTTGAAAAAGATCCTATTCCGGTTTATGTAGACGGCGAATGGGTGAAGGCTAAAGGTACCACATTAGGCTCAGACAACGGTATGGGTGTGGCAGCATCATGGCCATTATGGAGACAAGACCTTGAAACACGGTCCGCTGACAGCGCTGATTACTGCCGATGAAGAAACCGGTATGTATGGGGCGTTCGGCTTGAAACAGGCACAGTGGAAGGAGAAATCCTGCTGAACCTGGATTCAGAAGAAGAAGGTGAACTTTATATTGGCTGTGCAGGTGGAGAAGACCTGACGGCTACTTTGGAATATAAGGAAGAAGAAACAGATCCGGAAGACGTGGCACTGAAGGTGACACTGAAGGGATTGCGCGGTGGCCACTCTGGTATTCAGATTGGCTGGGGACATGCCAATGCCAACAAGTTGATGGCTCGCTTCATGAACCAGGTGATTGCTTACGATGAGGCTTGTCTGGTGTCATGGGAAGGTGGAAACATGCGCAACGCCATTCCGCGTGAATGTGAAGTAGTGATTACCGTACCGGCTTCGGAGGTAGAAGATGTGCTGGCATTCGTGGGTGAATGCGAACAGGTATGGCGCGATGAATTCGCGACCATTGAAGACAACATCAGCTTACGGCAGAACGTGTGGACTTGCCGAAGATGATGGTGCCGGAAGAAATCCGTGACAACCTGGTGGACGCGATTTATGCATGTCCGAATGGAGTAGAACGTTTCATTCCGACTATCCCGGATACAGTGGAAACTTCTTCTAACCTGGCTATCGTAGAAATCGGCAATGGAAAGGCTGCCATTAAGGTATTGACACGCAGCTCTCGCGAATCAATGAAGGACTATCGCAATACGGCTATCGAAAGCTGTTTCTCTATGGCAGGTATGCACGTAGAACGTTCTGGCAGCTATTCAGGATGGGAACCGGATGTAAACTCTCCGATTCTGCATGCCATGAAGGAATCTTATAAGGCACAGTTTGGTGAAACACCGGAAGTGAAAGTGATTCATGCCGGACTGGAATGTGGTATCATCGGTGCGGTTGTACCTGGACTGGATATGATTTCATTTGGTCCTACTTTGCAGTGCCCGCATACACCGGAAGAACGCTGTCATGTGCCGTCAGTGAAGAAGTTCTATGATTTCTTGCTGGCTACACTGGAAAATACACCGAAAAAGTAATATCCGTTAGTGGGTAAATAGATACGGAGGCTGTCCGATTCCCGTAAAAGGGAAAGGGGCAGCCTCGTTTTTTGTTTTCGATTTTCTGTGGTTTTACTTCTTTTAATGAAAATCTGTGCAGTAAATCAGGGTTTTGGTTTTATCTTTATAAAGACAACCTTGTAAAACTTAAAATTGGAAATTATGAACAGACTATTCTTGATATGTGCCACGGGATTGTTGGCTTTTATGTTCTTTGGTGGGGATAGCTCAAAGTTACGACCGTCTTTGGAAGGAGGTAGAGGAAATCCGGAAGAAAGATTTGCCGCAGACCTTGATTTCACAGGTGAACCAGATTTATGAAAGGCAAGGAAGGAGAAGAATGCTCCGCAGATGCTGAAAGCGTATCTTTCGCGGGTGGAATGTCAGGTGGGGCTGACACCGGACAGTTTGCAGCGTGAACTTTGTCGACTGAATGCATGGGCTGCAGAGGAGAACGATCCTTTGCAGAAAGCCGTGTTGTCGTTTCTGTCAGGATACTATAAGTTGGAATCCGCTCCTCAGGAAGTGGACAGTGCATTGTATGAGTTGACCGGGCAGTAAAGGATAAGGAGGTTTTGCTGGGCGTAGCTACGACCGATTTTCGTCCGATGCTGAACAGGGCAAATGGAGCCAGCGCTATTTCGGTGACAATATGTACGATTGCTGTTACGCCAGTCCATCTTCAGCTTCTATGGAATGGGGGAGGAAGCAAGGCCGTGCAGTTGGCAGTGTTCGACAAGTATGAAAAGTTGATTGCACAATACAAGGCGGCAGGAAATCGTGACGCGGAATTATTGACACGCCTGGAGCTATTGATGTACTGGCGGCGTAATGGATGGAGGTATCCGCAACAGCTGTCGGACGAGCAGGTGGTGGAGCAGTTGCAGGCGTGGGCAAAAGCCTATGAAGGAGTAGATGCCTGTGCGGCGTTGTATGTGTCATGGGCCGATTTCTATCATCAGAAACAAGACTTCGTGTCCGAAATGAAGGTGATAGAAGAAGGAATAAAACGGTATCCTTCTTCAGAATTCACGGCCGATTTGAAGGATAAGCAGCGCATAGTGTGCATGCCGTCGCTCTCGGTGCAGGTAACTCATCCTTATCCGCAGACGGAAGCGGAACTTCGTGTTACCAGCAAGAACCTGAAAGGGGCGACACTGGAATGGTATAGACTGAACCTGAAGGCTTCTTCTTCTGTGTTTGCACAGAATCTGGAGCATGCGGACCTGATAAAGAAGTATGGTACACTGGTGGATAAAGTGCGGTTGGACTTGCCGGATACTCCTACGTACAAGGATACGGTTTCTGTGCTGACCAGCCGGATGCCCGAGGCGGGGATTTATATATTGAAATCAATCCCCGACGGCTATCAGGATAAAACGGGATACGATGTAGTGCATCTGTCTGCACTGCAGGTGGTTTCTTTCCCGATGGAAGGAAGGCAGACGGAGTGTCATGTGGTGGATTGTAAGACCGGAAAGCCGGTCGCAGGGGCAGAATTGGTGTTCTATTCCATTCCTGTGCCAGGCAATTATACCTTATATAAGACGTTTAAAACTGATAAGCAAGGCAAGGTAGTAGTGCCGGACATGAAAGAATCATTGTGGATGCATGCGTGTGCAGGTAAGGATGAGTTTATGCAGGTGGCTTACTGGTCCAGAAGGGTGTTGCCGACGGTCAATGACAGCAAGAAGAAGGTGGATCGCATGGATTTGTTTACCGACCGTGCGCTGTACCGCAAGGGACAGACGGTGTACGTGTCCGGTGTGGCTTATGCGCAGGAAGGTGATAGTGTAGAGGTACGCAAAGATGCGGCCATCTGGCTGGCTTTGCGGGATGCTAATAACCGGGAGATAGCCCGGAAAGAACTGACTACGGATGACTTTGGCGCATTTTCAGCAGAGTTCCAATTACCTTCGGAAACATTGGCCGGCATGTTCCGTATAGAATCGGACAAGGCTTCCTGCTATATCCGAGTGGAAGAATACAAGCGTCCGACGTTTGAAGTCACCTGGAAGGAAGTGCAGGAAGCTTACACGATGGGGGATTCCTTGCAACTGGAAGGTACGGCGAAAAAGTTTTCCAGTGCACCGGTACAGGGCGGTAAGGTGCGTTATACCTTGACTCGTTCAAAGGCCTGGTTCTGGCGAAGCATGGCAGGAGAACAACAGTTGGCAGAAGGTGAACTGATAACTTCAGCCGACGGAACGTTTGCGGTGAAGGTTTGTCTGGAACGTCCGGATGCGGAAGTCTCTTTAGGCTGGGACGGATTCTATCGTTATCAGGTGAAGGTGGAAGTGACAGATGCGGCCGGTGAAACGCAGGAAGGTGTACTGGTGCTTCCGGTGGGTGAACATGCCATCGGATTACAGATAAAGGGATTGGCCGGAAAAGTGGCTCGTGAGAAACTGGATAAGATGCAGGTACAGGCATTGAACATGCAGCAACAGCCTGTGGCATTGGATGTGGTCTGCTCACTTTATACATTGGATGAGGCCGGAAAGAAGCAGCAAACAGTATGGGGATACGGTGAATCCGGACAGCCTTTCCTGCCGGAAGCATGGAAGAAGTTGGCTTCCGGAAAATACTTGCTGGAGGTAACCGCCAGTGATGAGCACGGGCGTCCTTGTCGTGCAGAGCAGGAGCTTGTACTCTTTTCGTTAAAAGACCGGGTTCCTCCGGTAAAGACTGTGGAATGGTTCTATCAGGACGGTACACAGTTGGAGGAAACGCAGCCGGTGACCTTGTATGTGGGTAGCAGTGAAAAGAATGTACATTTGTTCTATCATGTGTACAGTGGCAACCGGATGCTGGTGTCTGACTCGTTTGTGCTGAACGAGGAAATCCGTTCGTTTGATTATACGTGGCGGCCGGAATACGGCGATGGAATCACCGTCAGCTTTGGATTTATGAAAGACGGTATCTGGTATTCCAAGCAAGTCGCTTTGAAACGTCCGGTACCGGAGAAAAAACTGACATTGAAGTGGGAAGTTTTCCGTGACCGTTTGCGTCCGGGCACAGAAGAAACCTGGACCATGCAGATTCTGGATGCGGCAGGCAAACCGGCGGATGCCCGTTTGCTGGCTACCTTGTATGATGCTTCGCTCGACCGTTTGTGGGATAACCCGTGGAATTTCCAGGTGGGCTTCAGCCGATATACTCCTTCCGTCATGCCGTTTATTCAGTCAGTGAATAGTATCGCGATGGCTTATTCGCCTTTCTTATACTTATTCATTGTCTTCTGTATATACTCCTGACAACTGGCAGTTGTATAGCCGGTTGTGGATTCCTTCTTTGCGTCAGTATAGAACCTTCTCTCGAAACGGTCTGATGGTACGCGGGGCAGGGAATCATGATGAAGGCTGTGGCTGCAGCACCAGATGCCATGAGGGCGGATGAGGCTTTGAATGCGCAGGCGGGATTCACGCAGGACGATGGAGTGGTAGAAGTAGAACTTCAGTCTGAAACGATTCCTTTGGAAACGGAACAGACGATGACTTTACGCGAGAATTTTGCAGAAACGGCTTTCTTCTATCCTGATTTGCGTACAGATTCAACCGGAACCGTGCGATTGGTATTTACCGTACCGGACGCGTTGACGCAGTGGAAGTTCAGAGGCTGGCACATACCCGCCACATGGATTACGGACTCCTGCAGGCAGAAACCCGGACCGAAAAACCGTTTATGATTCAGCCTAATTTGCCTCGTTTCCTTCGTAGAGGAGATGAAACTTCACTGGCAGCTTCTTTGATAAATCTGTCAACGGAAGAGGTGAAAGGGGCGGTACGTCTGGAATTGGTGAATCCGATGGATGAAAGTGTGGTGTATCAGGCAGTACAGGATTTTCAGGTGAAGGCAGGAGAAACGGGCAGTGTACGTTTTACTTTCCCGGTAAATATGGATGGCGAGGTTTTGATTTGCCGGATGAAGGCGGAAGCTGGCGAGTTTAGTGATGGAGAACAGCATTATCTTCCTGTGCTTACTGACAAGCAATGGATGACGGAAACCTTGTCCTTGCAGGTGAAAGGCGGGGAGTCTCAGGAAGTGAGCCTGAAGGATTTGTTTAACGGACAGAGCAAGACGGCCCAGAACCGGCAGCTGACCATCGAACTGACTTCTACTCCGATATGGTATGCCGTACAGGCACTTCCGGTAGTAGGAAATCCGCAGCAGGACGATGCGTTCTCCTGGCTTCGGCTTACTACGCCAATGCGGTGGCACGGAAAATTGTGGAACTGAATCCGCAGATTCAGCTGTGTTTGAAGCTTGGAAAAAGCAGGGAGTAAAGAAAGAAACGTTGTGGAGTGAACTGGAGAAGAACCAGGAACTGAAAAGCGTGTTGCTGGCCGAAACGCTTGGCTGGCTCAGGCGGCAGATGAACAGGAACAGAGACAACGGATTGGATTGTTGTTCGACCTGAATACGATGAATTATCGCATGGGGCAGACCGTAGAGAAATTGAAGGCCTTGCAAAAAGCGGATGGAAGCTGGAGCTGGTTCAACGGCATGCAGGGAAGCCGGTTGGTTACTACGCAGGTGGTGGAACTGCTGGCCCGACTGAAATCCATGCATATCATGGCGGATGCGCAAGTGGCTGGCATGTACTTGAAAGGTCTGAATTACCTGGAAAAAGCTTTCTGTCAGGAATATGAGAACCTGAAGAAAAACGAGGCTCGTAACAAAAGCCCGCAATGGCCAAGTGAGCTGGCGGTGAGGTATCTGTATATTGCATCACTGGATGCGGTGGCAGGAGGAAAGGTAAACAAGGCAGCAAAGGAATACATGACCTCCAAACTGGAAAACCGTTCTGCTACTTATTCCATTTATGAGAAGGCATTGATTGCCCGGATTCTGCAGGCACAGGGAAAACGTACGCAGGCAGAAATACTGGTACGCTCGATTAAGGAATATACGGTAGTAACACCGGAAATGGGACGTTATTTGATACGCCGAAAGCCGGATACGCATGGAACGGTTACCGTATTCCGACGCAGGTGGCTGCCATGGAGCTATTCAGCACGTGGAGAAGGATGAAAAGATGCTGGAGGAAATGAAACGCTGGTTGCTGAAACAAAAGCAGGTGCAGTGCTGGAATACACCATTGGCTACGGCGGATGCGGTGTATGCCTTGCTGTCAGATGGCATGGCATCGACGGAGTCCGGACAGATGCAGGCGGTGGCAGGCAATGTTACACTGGAAACTCCGAAAGACGGACTGGGCTGTATCAGTCATACATTAAGTGGAGCGGAGGCAGAGGTGAAGACGCTGACCGTAAGTCATACGGGAAAAGCTGCCGGATGGGGTGCCGTGTATGCACAATATCTGGAAGATATGGACCGTGTGAAGGCATTTGAAGGAAAGGGTCTGCAAGTTTCACGTGAGTATATATATAAAGGTAAGACCTTGTCTGCCAAAGAAAAGTTGCAGGTTGGCGATAAGCTGACGGTGCGCCTGACTCTCCGTGCCGACCGGGATATGGATTTTGTATGTCTGAAAGACGAACGTGCGGCTTGTATGGAACCAGTGCGGCAAATCTCAGGCTACGAATGGTCCGATGGCTTGGGACGGTATCGGGTAAGTGGTGATGCGGCGACGACCTTCTTTATGGACACTTGCGGAAAGGAACCTACGTCATTGAATATGAAGTGCATGTAGACCGTTTGGGAGTATATCAGGCAGGTACATCGGAAATACGGTCGGTATACGCTCCTGAGTTTGGCAGTCATACGGAAGGATATACATTATATATCGAATAAAATCACGTCCGGGCCGGGATTCCGGTTCGGACATTTTTACAAATTTCTGAGGTTATGGAGAAAATAAATTTTCAGACTTGATTTTGCTTGTTTCCGTTTTCTCCCTATCTTTGTTTCCGTAATTTAGAAAGAATAAAATCAATGAAACGAATATATACCCTTCTTTTTTTGTGTGTTGTCGCTTGCATGTCCTTATGGGCTCAGCCTAAAATATCCTTTGATATGACTACTAAGGACTTGGGCTACGTGTTGTGGCGCACTCCGGCAACCGTGACTTATCAGTTTACCAATACGGGAGACAAGCCGCTGGTTATATCCAATGTGACGACTTCCTGTGGATGTGCCAAGGCACAATGGACAGAAGAACCTGTACCTGCCGGAGGAAAAGGAAAGATTACGGTGGTGTTCGATGCGGAAGCCATCGGGCATTTCTATAAAGACGTGGGTGTGTATTGCAATGCAGCTTCTCTGCCCATTTATCTGGACTTTAACGGAGAGGTGACAGCCGATGCCAAGAACTATTCCTTTACGCATCCTTATGCCATCGGTGCCATTCGTTTGAATCAGGAAGAACTTGATTTTAAATCGGTCAATAAGGGAGACCGTCCGGTTATTGAGTTGTTGGTGGCCAATACTTCCAACAAGGCTTATTCACCTGTGCTGATGCACCTTCCTCCTTATCTGGAGGCTAAAGCTGTACCCGAAAAACTGGGACGTGGAAAGACCGGAAAGATTCTGGTGACACTGGATTCTGAGAAATTGCCGAAATTAGGTATTACACGTGCATCTGTCTATCTGTCCCGCTTCCCGGGTGATAAAGTCGGCAGTGAGAATGAAATACCTGTATCTGTGGCTCTGTTGCCTGACTTCTCCAAGCTGACCGAACAGCAGAAAAACAATCCTCCTCAGATTACGTTGTCGGTCAAGGAACTGGAATTTGTGGATTTGAAACCCAACCAAAAGAAGTCACAGACGATTGTTATCTCAAATACAGGTCGCTCTGACCTGAATATTCAGGATATGCAGGTGTTCAGCATGGCTTTGGCCGTGAAACTGAAAAAGAGAGTGCTGAAACCGGGTGAATCGACCAAGATGAAGATTACTGTTCTGGCACAGAATCTTCACCGTGTGAAAGGTACGCCTCGTGTCCTGATGATTACCGATGATCCTAACCAACCGATGATTACCATCCGTGTGAAAGCCCGGCTGAAATCGTCCGAAAAATAAAAACTTTTATGGAACACCCCGAAAACAACGAAGCTTATAAGGGGTTAACTGTGAACCAGGGAGTGGAACAACCCTCCATTGTTAATCCTTATCTGAATCTGAGAAAGAAACCCAAACGTCGTCAGTATTCTGCTGCCGAGTATGTGGAAGGTATCGTGAAAGGCGATGTGACCATGCTGAGCCAAGCGGTCACGCTTGTAGAAAGTGTCAAGCCGGAGCATCAGGTGCTGGCACAGGAGGTCATTGAAAAATGCCTTCCTTATTCGGGTAATTCTATCCGTATCGGTATCAGCGGAGTGCCCGGTGCCGGAAAGAGTACATCGATTGATGTATTCGGTCTGCATGTACTCGAAGAAAAAGGAGGAAAGTTGGCCGTGTTAGCCATAGACCCCAGCAGTGAACGTTCCAAAGGAAGTATTTTAGGTGACAAGACCCGAATGGAAAAATTGTCGGTACATCCCTAAATCCTTTATCCGTCCCAGTCCTTCGGCTGCTCATTGGGCGGTGTGGCTCGTAAGACCCGTGAAACCATCATCTTGTGTGAGGCTGCCGGATTTGA
>ENA-OQHP01000099-OQHP01000099.1-human-gut-metagenome-genome-assembly--contig:-NODE-99-length-27503-cov-2.275606_pt1 | contig 27503 bp, 34 predicted proteins | sample MGYA00242563_ERZ504717 | MGnify/ENA primary metagenome ERZ504717 (study PRJEB26092, sample SAMD00036212) | human gut metagenome | host: Homo sapiens | study: EMG produced TPA metagenomics assembly of... | reverse complement strand
TTTTAAATATCAGTTTTAATATATAAACAATTATTATTAAAATACTTACTATAAAATTTCCATTAAAAAGCAGGAAAAAGACATATTAATCTTCCTTTTTTATTTTTTCATCTAATATTTTTCTTCAACTGATATATTTCGCTTTCGGACACATTTTCATTTTCCAAATAATTTACAAATAAGTTATTAAAAGCACCTCCGAAAAATTTATTTAAAAATTTATTTTTCTCCAATTCTATGTATCATTTCTCTCTACCAACGGATAATATTCATATGTTCTCCCTTTTTTTTCATGAGCCAACACACCCTTTTTATCTAGTCTTATAAGCATTGTCTGTATTGTTCTTGAACTCCATTTATCATTATTTTTAAAAGAATCTATAACATCATTTGTACTTATTGGAGCTTTATCCCAAACTACTTTCATAATTTCAAATTCAGCATCAGAAATTTTTGGCAAATTTTTACTCATACTCTCATCTCCTATTACTTTTGTAATCAGAGTATATCATCACAAAAAATCTCTGTCAATCACATATCAGAACGGTAATATCTATCAATAATATTATTTGCTATCTCCTTTGCTTCAGCACCTACTATACCATTCTTTGTGTTATCGTCTAAATGAATTGCAAATATATTTCTTTGTTTTTTATTTCATAAAATCCTGTATACCAAGCTGTATTATCCTTGCCAGTGCCGGTTTTTCCATATACCCCCTCTTTATCAGACTTCATAATATCTTTTAAAATATTAATTTCGTTATTTTTGTATTTCGTTTTTCCTTGAAAAATATTTGCTACAATATTAACCATTTCCATAGGTGTTATTTCTAACGAAGAACCGAGCCAAAAGCCATTTAACTCTTGTTGCACATTAATAGGCTCTCCTTCCCATTTACTTACATCGCAATTTCCATAATCCAATTCATCTACAGCCTCTTTTAATTTTTCCTGACCAATGTTATCTATTACTTGCCTAAAATACCAAACACAAGAAGTTTGAAATGCCTCATTTAAATTCATATCCTTATTCCACATATCAAAAGGATATTTCTCTCCATTATACTTCATCTTGGTATTTTTCGAAATTAACACGCCATCATTAAGACCTTCCAAAACAGCTACAATTTTAAAAGTAGAATAAGGAGAATATCTGGTATTGCATTGCTCTTCATTGTATACATCATATTTCTCTTTGTCATAGTCATAAAACACTGCACAACCATTAATTCCATTAAACAACTACTATAATCTTTCTGAACTGTTTCAACTGAACTGTTTTTACATCCTGATAAAAGCAATAAATTTACCATAAGCAATAAAACAACAATTTTTTCATATAATCTCTCCTTTGATTAAATATTACATCTGTAATATTACACTTGTAATATTTAATTGTCAAGAGTTTTTTAGACAAATTAATTTTGTTAATTTGTGGCTTGACAATCAAGCCATAGGATTTGTCTTTCATATTCAAAAAAATACACTGTCGTCAAAACAGTGTATCTTCATTCAACCTAAAATATTTTTGTCAAATCTTCAAATTTTTCTATTTTATAGTCATATCTTTCCACATTACCAAAACCATACTCAGCAAAAACAAAAGGAATATTTGCGTCAATAGCAGACTGTAAATCCCCTTGAGTATCTCCAACATAAACCGGACTTTTCAGATTATTTCTTTCTATAACCAATTTATTGTTCTCGCCCTTTGGTTTTCCTGTATTTCCTGCACACTCAAAATCTTCAAAATATTCAGCCATATTATTACCTTTATAAAAAGCCTCAATATAACCACTTTGGCAGTTACTTACCACAAAAAGTCTATATTTCTTTTTCAATTCTGACAAAGTTTCCCTTACCTTTGGAAAAAGTATACCACCTTTTTCTGCCAGAACTTTATTTTCCAGTTCACAACATTCAGCAATCAACTTATGTTGCATTTCTGCTGATTCCTTTGGAAACAGCCTACGACTAATATCGTCTAACAATAACCCCATACAACCTTCCAATTCCTCAGTAGTTATTGGCTCTCTTATATTAGGATAATTCTTTAAAACTTCATTCCAAGTATCTTTTATGCCCTCTGTTGCATTCCAGAGAGTACCATCTAAATCGAAAATTATACTATCCAAAATTTCACCTCGTATATCACAAAAGGGCGTGCAATAAACACGCCCTAATATTTTTCTATTTTAAACCTTATGGTTATGATGTAATTGTGTTATGGTATAGCCAAAAGTTAAGAACTTTTCTTGTTATAACACTTACCTCCACTTCGTGTCGGTAAAACACTGCGATAAAATTGAAAGCAAGCTTAGAATAAGTCCTCTCTCTTTCTACTTACACTGTGTTAAGAAAACTGCGTTTTCTTTTAAGCATCAACTAGCGTTGTTGCTTAACTTTGCTTTGCAAAGAACACAGTTCACATATTACCTCCACTGTCGTGTCGGTAAAACACTGCGATAAAATTGAGAGCGAGCTCTCATTTTATCTTAGTGTTTTACATCATTCCACCCATACCGCCCATGCCGGCAGCTGGATTTACAGGTTCTTCTGTTTTTTCATCAGCAACGATAGCTTCAGTTGTAAGAATTGTAGAAGCTACACTATTTGCATTAAGGATAGCACTCTTAGTAACCTTAGTTGGGTCAATAATACCTTCCTTAACCATATCAACATATTCTTCAGTAAGAGCATTGAAGCCATGACCAACTTCACTATTCTTAACCTGATTTACGATTACAGCACCTTCAAGACCTGCGTTAGCAGCAATCTGACGAAGTGGAGCTTCAAGAGCCTTTAAGATAACGCCAGCACCAGTCTTTTCATCGCCTTCAAGAGATGCGTAAACCTTTTCAACTTCTGGGATACAGTGAATGTAAGCAGAACCACCACCAGAGATGATACCTTCTTCAACAGCAGCCTTAGTTGCAGCAAGAGCATCTTCCATACGGAGTTTCTTTTCCTTTAATTCCATTTCAGATGCAGCACCAACCTTGATAACAGCTACGCCACCAGCAAGCTTTGCAAGTCTTTCCTGTAACTTTTCTCTATCAAATTCAGAAGTAGTTTCTTCAAGCTGTGCCTTAATCTGGTTAACTCTAGCTTCAATCTGGTCCTTATCGCCAAGACCGTCAACGATAACTGTATTTTCCTTAGTTACATTTGCACTTCTTGCTCTACCAAGCATATCAACAGTAGCATCCTTTAAGTCGATACCTAATTCAGAGCTTACTACTGTACCACCTGTAAGAACTGCAATATCCTTTAACATTTCTTTTCTTCTATCGCCAAAGCCAGGAGCCTTAACAGCTACACAGTTGAATGTACCTCTTAACTTGTTAACGATTAATGTAGTAAGAGCTTCGCCTTCAACATCTTCAGCAATAATAAGGAGTTTAGCACCCATCTTAACGATTTCTTCAAGTAATGGAAGAATTTCCTGAATGTTGCTAATCTTCTTATCTGTAATAAGGATATATGGATTGTCAAGGTTTGCAACCATCTTTTCCATATCAGTTGACATATAAGCTGATAAGTAACCTCTGTCAAACTGCATACCTTCTACTAATTCAAGTTCTGTGTGCATAGACTTAGATTCTTCAACAGTAATAACACCATCATTAGAAACCTTTTCCATAGCATCAGCAATCATATTACCTACTTCTTCATCAGCAGCTGAAATAGAGGCAATCATAGCAATATGTTCCTTGCCGTTTACTTTCTGGCTCATTTTTTCAATAGCATTTACAGTAGCCTCTGTAGCCTTTGCCATACCCTTTCTTAAAATGATAGGGTTTGCACCTGCTGCAATGTTCTTGAGGCCTTCCTGAATCATAGCCTGTGCAAGAACTGTTGCTGTAGTAGTACCATCACCAGCAACATCATTAGTCTTTGTAGCAACTTCCTTTACAAGCTGTGCACCCATATTTTCGAAGTTGTCATCAAGTTCAACATCTTTTGCAATAGTTACACCATCATTTGTAATAAGTGGAGTACCATACTTCTTATCAAGTACAACATTACGACCCTTAGGTCCTAAAGTAACCTTTACTGTATTAGCTAACTTATTTACACCTGCTTCAAGAGCCTTTCTAGCTTCAACACCATATTTAATCTGCTTTGCCATAATATACAATGCCTCCTAAATTATTCTACAATAGCGAGAATGTCGCTTTCTTTTACAATAACATATTCTACATCATCGTTTTTAACTTCTGTTCCGGCATACTTAGAGTATACAACCTTCTGACCAACCTTTACAGTCATAGGAACTGTTTTACCGTCAACTACAGCACCAGGACCAACAGCCAACAACCTCCTGCTTCCTGTGGCTTTTCTTTAGCCTGAGTAGTAAGGATAATACCACCCTTTGTAGTTTCTTCTGCCTCTAATTGCTTTAATACAACTCTGTCTGACAATGGTTTTAAACTCATTACAATTCCTCCTTAAACTTAGTTCGTGCTGTTAGCACTCAACTTATGTGAGTGCTAACTTTAGGTATATATTAGTTTACATTCCCATTTTATGCAACCATATAAAACACCGAATAATGATTGTTTTTCCATATTTATCTTTGACTTTCTTCGATTTTCTTCGATTTTCTCTGTTTTTAAAAAATAATATAATAAATACCATAATAAAATACTGGTATTAAAAGGGCTGGAAGCAAATTCCCTACATTAATTTTGCGTATATTTAACAAATCAATTCCAAGACCTGTTATAAGCACACCACCTACAAGGGCAATTTCTCTCATTATATCTCCTGTAAGATATGGTTCTACAATGCCCGCAAGTATAGTAATTGCACCCTGATATATAAAAACACTTACGGCTGAAAATATAACACCATAGCCAAGAGTTGATGCAATTATAACAGCGTATATCATATCCATTATGCTTTTAGTCAAAGTATGCTGTAGTTATGATGAAGTCCACTTTCTATAGAGCCTACAACAGCCATTGACCCAACACAATATAAAAGAGTTGCCGTAACAAAAGCTCTGGATACTCCGCCTTTTCTTCCTCCAACTTTCTTTTCAACCCATCTACCTAAAGCCTGTAATCTACCTTCTACATTGATTACAGTACCAATAAAACCTCCGACTACAAGACTTATTACAAACAATACAGAATTGCAAGGCTGTGTAATAAGTTGTGTCAAAGCTGTGTTTAATCCAACTACAAGTACAGAAAGTCCTGTTGCCTGTGATGCTATGGCTTGCAACTTTTTATTAAATCTACCTTTTATAATAAGTCCCAGTAACCCACCAACAACAATAGCTACAGCATTTATAATAGTTGCAATCATTTTTTCTTCTCCTTATCTGTACCTATTTTAAGACTTCTGGCATAGTAGAATAAATACTGCTGTGCATAGCCACAATATTCGCCCCACTTCTCCTGTGCATAGGCGTGAATTTCCTTTATATCCTTTTCTTCATCATTAAAATACAAATGCTCCATAACTCTCTTTATCCATACATCTGTAGGGAATGTTTCTCGTCTTTTAAGAGAGAAAAGTAAAACACAATCAGCTACTTTTTGACCTACACCCTTTATAGATATAAGTTCTTTCCTAAGGTCGTCAGTATTTAAAGTATCAGCCTTTGATAAATCTACTTCTCCATTTTTTAATTTAGATATACAGTCAAAAATGTACTTTGCTCTAAATCCCATTCTAAGCTCCATTAAATCCTCAACTGTAACATTTTCTATTTCCTCAAGTCTAGGAAAAGCATATTCATCTCCTAAAGACTTTCCATATGTTTCAGCCATAGCCTTAATTATTTTCTTTATTCTAGGTATATTGTTATTCTGAGAAATAATAAAACTTAAAAGACATTCATAAGGTTCTTGATTTAACAGCCTTATACCGTCAGCATATTCTGTTGCACTTTTCATAATTGGGTCATTTTTTGATATTTCTTCTATAATATTGTTATAGTCTGTATCTAAATCAAAATAGTCGTACCATATATTTTCAAAATCTTCCTTATTACAGGGAGTAAATTCTACACTATCTTCTGTTTGAGTAATATATAATACCTTGCCATAGGCAACTATTTTGTACTTTAAATTCTCTATTTTTTCAAATCTAAAGCATTGACCACATTCCAATATTTCTTCAATATTGAAGTTCTTTACATTCTTTAAAACTACACTATTTTCCTTTTCGTAATATTCCATATCCAACACCTTTATTTTAAATAATTTTATTTTATAATAATAGCAAATACATTTTGATTTTGCAATAAAAGACAAATTTTCTGTCGCAAAAAGTAATTTTGTTTTGTTATATATTATAGAAAGCAAATTTGTTTTTAATATTTAAGGAGGTCACAATGCTAAATTTATTACACAAGCAAAAAAATTTGGCTGAAATTCTTTATAGTAACTATTCCATATTTATGTATAAAGTTGCCTATAGCATTTTAAAAGATAAAATCTTGCAGAAGACGCTGTTCAAATTTCTTTTATAAAAATAATGGAACATTTAGATAACATAGATATTTCAGACAAAACAAAAACTAGAAATTTTCTAGGACTTATATGTAAAAATACTGCTATAAATCTATACAATAAACAGAAGAAACAGCCTGAAAATCTTGAGGAAGATAATGTAATTAATGAAACTGATGTTTTTGATATAATAATTGATAAAAATTCTGTTGAAAACATTAAAAAGTGTATTTATGAATTAAAAGCTATATATCAAATACCCCTTATGCTTCACGCAGTACATGGTTATTCTGTAAATGAAATAAGTCAACTACTAGATTTAAACGCAAAAACTGTACAAAAGAGGCTTGAGAGAGCAAGGCAAAAAATTAAAACAATGTTAAAGGAGGAAATTTAATATGTCAAAGGATTTATAGATGATATTTTAGATAATTTGATAAGCAAATCAGCTAAAGAAGTTGAAAATAAAATATTCGATGAAATAGAAAACAATTTTAATGACGATATTGTATTTTCTGAAAATCACAAAGATAAAATAAATAATATTTTATATAGAAATAAGACAAAAATAGGTTTTCGCACACTTATTGCTGTAGCCATTCTTTCTGTAATTACACTTTCAGCCATAATTTGTACTAATGCTACAAGAATACAGGTAATAAATAAGCCTCTACTCAGTACATTGATGGCTGAAACTGGATATACCCTCAAAAACAAAGATAACAGCAGAAGTATTTTATATACAAAAGATAATAAAAATCTTTATATTTCAGCTAATCATAATGAAATATGTTTTAACAGCTTTGTTATATTCGATAATCTTCTTACTGAAATTAACAATGACTTGTATATTTCCAAAAATGATTATTCTAAAATGCTTGATATAATAGATAAATTAAGCAAACCTGTAGAAAATACAATGTCAGATGCCCCTGAATTAATAAATGAAGGTCGCAATTTCATATCAAAAGAAGATTCAATAACAAAGGCTTTGGAAGTCGTTAACAATTACTATGGAATAGAAATAGATAAAAACAAATTCAATATTTCCTGTGACTATTATGATTACTATACTTCTAAAGAATGTGAAGTTATGTTTATAGCACAAGATAATACAACAATTTTTACTGTAGATATGGATGCTTTAAAGGAAAACAATTACCAAATCAAACACATTGACAGGGATGTTGCTACAATTAAAAAATCTCAAAAAACCGCTGAACATATAGACATTGATAAATACAGCGATTATAAAAATGTAACAGTAGAAGCACTTAAAAAGCTAGGTATATCAAGCCCAATATATATGTTTTCATATATTCCAGATTACCATAGCCAAGGAAGTTCTCCTACTCTTGTTGCAACAGTATATAAAGATAATAAGGATAGATATTATATTACAGAAATTGACCCTGTAAGCTTAAAAACCATAAGTACAAATATTCAAAACAATTTAGACGATACTTGTGACTACATTATTCCTTTTATACAAAAATGGTAAAATTAATTTTTTCTCCAAAAATTTTATATTTTGTTGTAAATACAACATACTTTATTAAAAAGTTACTGTACAATAAACATGTAAAATTTAAGGAGGCAAAAAATGATTAGAAGAATAATTCATATAGATAGTGAAAAGTGTAACGGTTGTGGTGCTTGTGCATCAGCTTGTCACGAGGGTGCAATAGGTATGGTAAATGGCAAGGCTGTATTATTAAGAGATGATTATTGTGACGGTTTAGGAGATTGTTTGCCAACCTGTCCTACAAATGCAATTTCTTTTTTAGAAAGAGAAGCCTTACCATATGATGAAGTTGCTGTTAAAGCAAATATGGCAAAGAAAAAATCTGGTTTTGTCTGTCCTGGTTCTATGGCAAAAGCTATTGAAAGAGAAGAACAGCCAACAACAGAAGTTAATATTTCTAGCCAGCTTAGACAATGGCCAGTTCAGATTAAACTTGTGCCTGTTAATGCTCCATATTTTAACAATGCAAATTTATTAGTTTCTGCTGATTGTTCAGCCTATGCTTACGGCAACTTCCATAATGAATTTATGAAAAATAAAGTTACAATTATTGGTTGCCCTAAACTTGATGATATGGACTATTCAGAAAAGCTTACTGAAATAATTAAAAACAACAATATCAAAAGTGTTACAGTAGTTAGAATGGAAGTTCCTTGCTGTGGCGGAATTGAAAATGCCGTTAAAAAAGCATTAATGGATAGTGGTAAGTTTATTCCTTGGAGTGTTGTAACTATTTCAACTGACGGTAAAATTTTAGATTAATTTTCTCTTTAATATAGATGTCATTTATGCTATAATTACAAAAACATATTTTAGAACAGAGGATAACAATGACATTTAAAGATTTAAGTAAAAAGAAAAAGTTTGAATATATATGGGACTATTACAAATTGCACATCATTGGCACAATACTTGCAGTACTAGCCCTATCGTCTTTAATATATACAATGTTTATAAGAATTCCTGATACTAATTTTTGTGGTGTTGCTATATATGGACAATTTTTGTCAGCATTAAACACCGACAAATGACAGCCGACCTAAATAAGGAACTTAATTTACCTGAACATACATCAGTACAGCTACAGGATTTTTATTCTGACAGTACAGATGTAATGGTTGAAGCAGATTTAAACCAAAAATTTAACACCTATGTTTATGCTTTGGAGTTTCATTTGCTTTTAAGTAATGCTGAAAACACAAAAAACTTTACACAGGTAGAGTATACAACACCTATTACTGATTATTTATCTGACGAAAAAGTAAATGAACTTAGAAAAAAAGGACTTGTGTTAGATGCAAAAGACCCTGAAACAGGTGAATTAAAACCTTATGGTATAAACCTTAAAAACTCTAAAATTTTAAAAAAATATAACTTATTCCAAAATGACACTCCGTATATAAGTTTTGTGCCTATTGTAGACAATACAGAAAACACTTTAAAAACACTTGATATTTTAATGGAAGAATAAAATTTCAGCCGTAAATCCAACAAAGGTTTTACGGCTTTTTTGTTGCAATACTTTGTATAAAAATTCAGAAATTCTACAATACTACTTGAAATTTTTAAGTATATGGTATAAAATATATGTATTTACTTAATATGGAGGATTCTTATGAGTACAAAATATAATTTCAAAGAAATTGAAGAAAAATGGCGTAAGATTTGGGAGGAAAATCCCGTAAATCCACCTGATGACAGTAAGCCTAAATACTATTGTTTGGATATGTTCCCATATCCTTCAGGCAACGGTCTTCATGTTGGTCATTGGAGAGGCTATGTTCTTTCTGATGTAATAAGTAGACAGAAGTTAATGGAAGGTTACGAACTTCTTCATCCAATGGGTTGGGATGCTTTCGGTCTTCCTGCTGAAAACTATGCAATCAAGACAGGTACTCACCCATCAGAGGCAACAAAAAAGAGTATCTCAAATATTAAAAGACAGGTTAACGATATTGCAGCTATTTATGACTGGGATAAGGAAATCAACACAACTGACCCTGAATACTACAAGTGGACTCAGTGGATTTTCATTCAGATGTTCAAAAATGGACTTGCATACGAAAAAGAAATGCCTTTAAACTGGTGTCCTAACTGTAAAGCCGTTCTTGCAAACGAAGAAGCTACTAACGGTGTTTGTGACAGATGTGGTGCTACAGTTACAAAGAAGAATTTAAGACAATGGATGCTTAGAATTACTAAGTATGCTGACAGACTTCTTAACGACTTAGACAAGCTTGATTGGCCAGAAAAGGTTAAGAAGATGCAGTCTGATTGGATTGGTAAGAGCTACGGTGCTGAAATCGACTTCCCTGTTGACGGTACAGATAAGTCTATTAAGGTTTATACTACAAGACCTGATACTTTATACGGTGCAACATTTATGGTTCTTTCTCCAGAACACCCTATTGTAAAGGATATTACAACTGCTGAATACAAAGATGCTATGGACAAGTATTGCTATGAAGCAAGTACAAAGTCTAATGTATCTCGTATGACAGATAAGGAAAAGACTGGTGTATTCACTGGTAGCTACGGTATTAACCCTCTTAACGGTGCTAAGACCCCTATTTGGTTTCTGACTACGTTTTAGCTGACTATGGTACTGGTGCTATTATGTGTGTACCAGCTCACGATGACAGAGATTTCGAATTTGCTAAAAAGTTTGATTTGCCTATTATTCAGGTTATCAGCAAAGACGGTAAGGAAGTTGAAAACCTTACAGAAGCATATACTGAACCTGGTATTATGATTAACTCTAATGAGTTCAATGGTATGAAGTCAGAAGATGCTAAGAAGAAAGTTCCTGACTATATGGAAGAAAAAGGCTTCGGTAAGAAAACTGTAAACTTCAAACTTCGTGACTGGGTATTCTCTCGTCAGAGATACTGGGGCGAACCTATTCCTCTTATCCATTGTGAAAAATGTGGTACAGTTCCTGTTCCAGAAGACCAGCTTCCAGTTATTCTTCCAAATGTAAAGAGCTACAAGCCTACAGATACTGGCGAATCTCCTCTTGCAGCTATTGACGAATGGGTAAATACTACTTGTCCTTGCTGTGGTGGCCCTGCTAAGAGAGAAACAAACACTATGCCTCAGTGGGCAGGTTCTTCTTGGTACTACCTCAGATATTGTGATAACCACAATGACAAGGAACTTGCAAGCAAGGAAGCATTAAAGAAGTGGCTCCCTGTTGATATGTATGTAGGTGGTGTTGAACATGCCGTTCTTCACTTATTATACGCAAGATTCTATACTAAGTTCTTACATGACATCGGTGTTGTAGACTTTGATGAACCTTTCAAGAGATTGTTCAATCAGGGTATGATTACAAAAGATGGTGCTAAGATGAGTAAGAACAAGGGTAATGTAGTTTCTCCTGATGAAACAGTTGAAAACTACGGTTGCGACTCATTAAGAATGTACGAACTTTTCATTGGACCACCTGAACTTGACTCTGAATGGGACGATAACGGTATTGACGGTGTATTCCGTTACCTCAACAAGGTTTGGAAGTTCGTTAACGAATATAAAGATAAGCTCGTTGAAAAGCCAACAGCTGAAATGGAATTTGTAAAGAACAAGCTTACTTGTGAAATCACTAAGCGTCTTGAAGCACTTACTCTTAACACAGTTGTTTCTGGTTTTATGGAATATACTAACAAGATGATTGCTGTTGCTAAGGCTGCTGGTGGTATTGATAAGGACTCTCTTGAAACTCTTACATTACTTCTTGCTCCATTTACTCCTCATATTTCAGAAGAAATGTGGCAGCTTTTAGGTCATGATACATCAGTATTTACTCATGGTTGGCCAAAATATGATGAAAGCAAACTTAAAGAAGAAACTGTAAACATCGCTGTTCAGATTAACGGTAAGGTTAAGGTTCAGCTTTCTGTTGACCCTAATGCTGACAAGGATACAGTTCTTGCTGCTGCTAAGGCTGCTTTAGGCGATAAACTTTCAGGCAATATTGTTAAGGAAATTTATGTTCCTGGCAGAATTGTAAATATCGTTGTTAAATAATTAAACAATATTACAGCATAGGTTGAAAACAGCCTATGCTGTTTTTATATTGAATTATTTGCCGGTGTACTTTTTTCTCGTTGCCATACCTCCCCTTATATGCCTTTCCATTTTATTTACATCTAAAACACTCCTCGCCTTTTTGGCAAGTATTGGGTCTATTTTTGTTAATCTTTCTGTTAAATCTTTATGGACAGTTGACTTGCTTATACCAAACTTTTTTGCCGTTTCCCTTACTGTAGCTTTGCTTGCAATTATATACTTACCTACTTCCACTACTCTTTGCTCAATATAGGCTTTCACATTAGCCCTCCTTATTTTGCTGACAAAAAATAATATGATTTTCAGTAAATAATTATTACAAGCCTATATTTTTAACAAAAAAAGAGTATTTACTGTTTTACCAATAAATACTCCTGTACATTAATCATTTAAAGCCATTTCTCTCTTATAGAAATACTCTATAACATCTTTTCGGGTTATAATACCTACAAACAAATTTCTATCATCTACAACTGGCACAAAATTTTGGTTCATTATCCTCTTAAAAAGTTCGTCCATAGTAATGTCTATTTTTACTGATGGGTTCCAATCCAATCTTATTATATCCCTAATATACTTATGTTCCTCATCTTTTAAATTAAATTGATTATTCTCAACAATATATCTAAGGAAATCCCCCTCATTTACTGTTCCAACATAACTTCCGTCTTCATCAAGAACGGGTATTGCTGTATATCTATGTGCTTTTAATTTTTCTATACCTTGTCTTATTGTACTATTGCCAGTAACATAGGCAACCTCACTTTTAGGTTTCAAAAAAAATAATATGTTCATTAATACCACCTCTTTAACTATGTTTAATAATATGGTATTACAACATAAAAGTCAATAGGGTATTGACATTGTTGTCAAATTTATAATAAAATACATAATTATTGTAATAGGAGTTGTTTTTATGGATTGGGAATTTAGAGTTTTAGACAGTATTCAAAAATATTTTTCTGGGAATTTTATGGATAATATAATGCCCAAAATATCGTCTTTGGGAAATGCTGGCTTAATTTGGATAATATTCACTATAGTTATGTTATTATTTAAAAATACAAGAAAATACTGCTATACCTGTGGCTTATCTCTCATAATTATGCTTTTTACCGGTAATATATTTATAAAAAATATTGTATGTAGACTTAGACCATTTCAAATCAGAGAGCATATCAACCTCATCATAAATCCGCCTTTTGATTCTTCATATCCATCGGGTCATACATACGCCTCTTTCGCTTTTGCAACTGCCCTTCTATGTTGCAATAAAACTGGGTATTCCTGCTATAATTTTAGCCTGTATGATTAGCTTTTCAAGATTATATTTGTATGTTCATTTTCCTACAGATGTCCTTGCCAGTATCATTTTAGGTATAGCTACGGGTATATTATCTTATTATATTGTAAATAACAAAAAATAATGGTTGCAATTTTATTTTTCGCAACCATTTTTTGATGCAACTAAAAAAGGTACACCGTAAAGAGTGTACCTAATTCAGTAAAATTATTTATCCATTTTTTCAATAGCTTCTGTTAAAGCTGTTGCAATTTGGTCTGGACAAGAAGTATTTTTATATCCGCAAGTAAGACCCTGTAAACGAGAAATAGCATCTTCAGCCTTTAAACCCTTTAAAAGACTAGCTACACCCTTTAAATTACCGTCACAGCCACCAATAACTTCAACATTTTGAATAATATGGTTTTCATCTATATCTATAATAGTTTCTCTTGAACAGACGCCAACATTTTTATGAACATATTGCATATACAAAACCTCCAAAATTTATATAAATAAAAAAAGCTAACCTAAAGGTTAGCTGAGAGCGCGAGACGGGATTCGAACCCGCGGCCCTCGCCTTGGCAAGGCGATGCTCTACCACTGAGCCACTCGCGCATATGGCAGGGGTGGAAGGAATCGAACCCTCCTCTGGAGTTTTGGAGACTCTTATTCTACCGATGAACTACACCCCTATGTACTTTTTCGTCAAACGACTATTAAATAATACCACAGGTTCTATCAAATGTCAAGAAAAATTTTAATTTTTTTACAAAAAATATTTTTAAAGCAATAGGAGCAAGAATTCTTGCCCCTATCCTTATTAATAAATGGCATTTATGCCTGTATCTTGGTCTATTGTATTCATATTATAAAGCATAAGTACATCTTTTACATTATTATGCTCATTTACAAAATCGCTTATTGCCCCTTTATAACTTCTTGGGTCAAAAACATATATCTTTTTATAATGATTTACCAAAAAAGGAATAAATGAATTTGCATAACTATCCTTTGCAATTACTAATTCTCTATCCGTATCAATATTATTATTTGTAATCTCAATATATGAATGTAAATTATCTAAAAAAAGTGAATACTTATCCTTTTTATCAACATAGTCCATATTATAAAGGGAGTTTGTAGTCTTTTTATTATCATAATTTACAGTTAAATCATTGTTATAGCCATATACTTTTATTACATCGCCCTCAAGAGAATAGTCATTAAGCTTAGAGTAAATAGTGCCTTTAAAATCATTTGTTACTTCCTGTATATTAAAATCTTCCTTTGGAACAGGAGTAAAACCCTTATGTTCACAATACTTTACATAGGCATAATAAGCACCATCTGTAGTCCAATGGTGGTCTAATTTATAGAAAAGCTGTTCATTATCTCTATGTAGCATAAGACTAGGATAAACATCTATATTACTTGTAGACACAGAAGAATATATATTATTCAATGTTTCAAGCTGACTAATATCCTTGTGGTGATATGGCAATTTATCATCATAAATGGTATAAGCCGTAGGCACAAGCATTAAATCCACATTAATATTTTTAACAGCCTCATTAAACTTATTTATAGTATTTATAATTTTTCCTGTATTTTCTGGCTTTTCATACTGCTCTATTCTATAGCCATCTTTTCCAATGTAAATGTTGTTAATACAATCCATTTTTAAAACATGTTGCTCAAATTGTGTTTTACTGTTTACAAAAGTATTTTTTAAAGGAAAATGGTCAGATAAATATGTACTTACATCTGACATATAATCTCCGTCTTTTATATCGTCCCAATTTAACTTTGGAAAACTTGCCAAACTTCTATTTTCAATTTCAGAAAAAGAACTTTTGGGCAATACAATAAAAGCTAGTAAAAACACAATAACTATTAAAGATGTAAAAGCTGGAACAAATTTCATAATTATTTACCTCAAAATCTAAAATACAAAAATGGATTGTAAGATGCGTTTACCAAGTATGAAACGCACAAAATAAATAAGAAACAAAAAACAACTCCACCAAACACACATATAGGCAGTTCTATGGGTAGATGAATTTGTCATATTTTTTTACTTTTGGATATATAGGTGTTGCAAATATAATTGCACTTATTAATAATATACCGTAATTCACACAATAGAATTTAAAATCATTGTCCATTAATGCATACCATTAAGCCAAACATTACACCTAAATAATCTTTCAACTTTGATAAATCGTCAAAAGTAAAAATTGTAAAGCCTACAACTACAATGAATAAAGTATAAATATGTTTTAATACTCTAGGTAACTTATCTAAATACTTACCCCAAACATACTTTTCGAGAACAAGTAACACACCATAATAAGCACCCCAAAAAACAAAATTCCATGATGCACCATGCCAAAGCCCTGTAAGTGTCCATACTACAAGAATATTGAAAATATGCCTTAAACGGGAACATCTGTTACCTCCTAATGGTATATAGACATAATCTCTGAACCAAGTAGAAAGTGAAATATGCCATCTACGCCAAAATTCAGTAATAGACTTTGAAATGTATGGATAGTTAAAGTTTTCATTAAAGTTAAAACCAAGCATTTTACCCATACCTATAGCCATATCGCCATAGCCACTAAAATCAAAATAGAGCTGAATTGAAAATGCCACAGCACCAAGCCAAGCTGTACTAACAGAAATTTCTTCAAAATTTGAATTATTAATATAATCCCAAAGCTGACCAATATTATTTGCAATAAGAACTTCTTAAAAAGACCTATTAAAAATCTTATAGTGCCTTTTTTAAAGCCTTCATAATTTATTATTCTAGTTTTTAATTCTCTTTCTACTGTTTCATATCTAACTATAGGTCCAGCAATAAGCTGAGGGAACATTGAAACATATGTCATAAGTGTAAGGGGATTATTTTGGACATGAGCTGTACCTCTATATACATCAATAACATAGCTCATAATCTGAAATGTAAAGAAACTTATACCTATTGGTAAACTTAACTCAAGCTCCTTTATGGAAGTGCCTAAGCATTGATTGATTATTGATATAGCAAAATCTGCGTATTTAAAGAAGCCCAGAATTGCTATATTCACAAAAACAGACAAAAATAACAATATCTTTTTGCCTGTTTCAGAACTGCTTTTGTCTATTGCTTTTCCAAAAATAAAGCCCATTAATGATGAAAAAATCATCAAAAACACATAAACTGGCTCCCCCCAAGCATAAAATATGAGAGAAGCCACAAGCAGTACAATATTCTTAATTTTATATGGCACAACATAATATAGCAAAAGGACTATGGGAAGAAAGAAAAACAAAAATTCCAAACTACTGAATACCATATTGTCCTCCGAATTAAATATTCTTTTCTATTGTGTCAATAATTTCGTCTGCGTTTTTAGAAATTACAAGGTACAAGTAATTTCCCTTTTCAACAACCTTGCTTTTGTCTACTAACTTAGCCTGGTCTGGGAGATTATAGTTTGTAGTTCTTGACTTTTTTGCTTTTTATAATTTTCAAAACTTGTTTTATAACTATCAAATTTTGAAGTATCTGCTGACTTTATAATAATAATAGTTTCTGCTGAAGACTCTGGTGTATCACTTTGAGCAAAAACATACTCGTCTAAATCTGCTGTATCTATTCCATAATAATTAGAAAGATACTGTGGGTCAAGTTCTGTAAGTTTTCCCTCTGCCATTGTTGAAACAGAAGCATATATATCCTTTACAGACTTTGACTCTACATTTTGACTGCTTTGTGTTGTTTCATTATCACTTTTATTACTGCCACAGCCAGAAACAGTAATCATCAAACCACAAACTAATATCGCAAATAACTTTTTCACGATAAATCCTCCCTTGATTATTTTCCTTTATTTTATTGATTAATATATTTAACAGCTGTATCTTTAAGGAACTGTACCCATAGGCATAACCAGCCTTGTTGTGATGAACATAACCGTCACTAGAATATTCTGCCGGCAATGAATTTCCGTCTTTAGTCATTTTACTAGCAAGGTCAAGGTAAGTAGCACCCCACTCCTTACAATGACTTTCCAAATATTGATTATAGACCTTAATTCCTGCATTAGTAAAATGTTCTTTTTCCTTACCATTTACAATATAAGTAAGGCTTATAACATAAATTTTACTATTTGGAGATGCCTCTTTTATTTTTTCTATAAGCTGTCCGTACTTTTTACCAACTTTTTCAGCTGATACACCATTTAACTCATTAATGCCAAGATTAACGAATACTCTTTCTGGCTTAATTTCTGTTATAGATGTAGTTACAGGTTGAGATACACCTTTATACATAGGATGAACCACACCACTTCCAGCTGGCTTTAAAGCATCGCCTACACCGTAACTAACAGAAGCAAGAAATACAGCTTTCTTCAAAAATTCTGGAGCTTCACTAGATGAAGCATAGCCGCAAATCCAGCCATAATAGAATCCCCAACAAACACAGAATTGTTATAGAATTTTTCAGCAACAGCCTCTACATTTGATGTATCAACAGTAGTACCCTCTGCTGACACATTTTCAGAGGAAGTTCCCTCTGTGATTTCATTTCCATATTCATCAATATTACCATTTGCCCTACGATAACCACCAATGAAAAAGGCTGCTGTCAAAATACCTATCAGAATAAGAAGCAGTACATATACCCTATTACTTCCACTTACACCCCTATCATAATAATTACGATGTCTTTGCATAATTCCTCCGATGTGAGATAATTATAATTCATAGTATTTTAAAACATCAAATATTGCATCTTCAATGGAATATTCTGGTTTCCAATCTATAGTGCGTTTCGCAAGCTGAATATTGGCATATGAACCACCTATATCGCCCTCGCGGCGTTTACCCATAACTGTGTTGATTTTTTCCTGTGTAACATTTTCAAAAGCAATTATAAATTCCTTTACTGTTACATCAACGCCTGAGCCTATATTTAATGAAAGATAATTTGTATAATCTTTTCCAGCTCTTTCAAAAGCCTTATCAAAATTAAGAACAGCCTTACAGTTAGCCATAGCCAAATCTCTTACATGAATATAATCTCTTATACAAGTACCGTCACGAGTATCCCAATCATCGCCAGAAATAACAAACTGGCGTTCTTCATATTTAAGAATTTTCACAAGCTTTTCTAATATATTTGAACCGGCTTTGTGAGGAAGTTCATGTCTAGTCTGTGGGTCTGCACCAATAGGATTAAAATATCTTAAAGTAATGCAACGCATACCATAGGCATTACAAAAATCCTTCAAAATCATTTCAGTAATATACTTACTTCTGCCAAAAGGACTTCTAGGCTTTAATGGTGACCTTTCTGTAACAACATAGCCAGGTGCATCATCATATATTGAAGCCGTTGAAGCATATATAATATTTTTAATACCTCTATTTTTTAATAAATGGAAAAGTTCCATAGATGTTACAACATTCTGATAATAAAAATCATATGGATGATTAACTGATTTTGCAACTGCAGAAACCATTGCATTGTGAATTACAAAATCTATATCCGGATGTTCATCTAAAATCTTTGAAATACTTTCCTTATCTGTAATATCAGCCTTATAAAAATGACAACCAGGCAAAGTATACTTGTCAGCATCATCTACATGGTCAATAACTACTGCCTCAATTCCACAATCCGATAAGGCATAACAAATATTGCGGCCTAAATACCCTATACCGCCAGTAACCAAAACTTTCATCCACAACACCTCTAATATTTTCAATGAATATATATTATATAGTAATCTATTTTGAGCTAAATATCAAGTACAAGTTCGACAAAAAATCAATAAATTTACTTGACTTAATATCATTTTTTGTTAATATATATTACAGAGTATGACTAGGGTCACACGAAGGGGTACACCACCACGGGTGTAGTTTTTTGTGTGCCTTTTTTGTATCCGAAAGGAGGTTCTTTATGCTTAAAATAAACGGAAAAGACGAAGTTCATACATTGGTAAAACTGTTTCTGAATATATTAAATCTGCTGATTACAAGCAATCTGCCCTTGCTGTGGAATTGAATAATGAAATTCTTTCCAAAAAGGCTTATGACACAACAGTTTTAAAAGACAATGATGTTTTAGAAATAGTATGCTTTATGGGTGGGGCTGATATGTTAATAAAGCTAAATGGCAAAAATTATGAAACCAATTCCAAGAATGTTTCAGAGCTTATTTCTGAAACAAAAAGCAATAACTGTGTTGTAATCTTTGAAGGCTTTCAAACTAATGAAAATTTAGAGCTTTCAGAAAATTGTAACATCAGCCTTATACAAAAAGGTGTACTTCCTCCCCTTGACGAATTAGAGGCTTTAATTTCAGCAAGACATACCCCAAAGGTATATGATAAATTAAAGCAAAGTTCTGTTGCCGTTGCCGGTCTAGGTGGTTTAGGTTCTAATATTGTTATGGCACTTGCCAGAAGTGGTGTAGGTCATATCCACATTGTAGATTTTGATATTGTTGAACCTAGTAATCTTAACAGACAAAATTATAGAATTAAGGATTTGGGCAAATACAAAACAGAGGCATTAAAGGAACAAGTTGAAGAAGTAAACCCTTTTGTAAAAATTACATATGAAAACACAAAAGTAACGGAAGATAATGCCGTTGAACTATTTAAGGACTACAACATTGTATGTGAGGCATTTGATAAGGCTGAATACAAAGCTATGCTCATAAATACATTATTGACAGAAACTAAAAATGTAACTGTTGTTTCTGGCTCTGGTATGGCCGGATATGAAAGCAGTAATACAATAAAGACCAAAAAAATTAACAATAGATTTTATATTTGTGGCGATGGTGTAACCCCAGCTGAAATTGGCAGAGGACTTATGGCTCCTCGTGTAGGCATATGTGCTATGCATCAAGCAAATACAATATTGAGATTGTTACTAGGTATAGATGAAGTATAAAGGAGATAAAAAAATGGAAAACGATAAATTAATTATAGGTGGTCACGAATTTAATTCAAGATTTATATTAGGTTCAGGAAAATATTCTCTTGACTTAATTAAGGCAGCCGTTGAAAATGCTGGTGCTGAAATTATTACACTTGCTTTAAGGCGTGCAGAGGCTGGTAATGTAGATAATATTATGGACTTCATTCCAAAGAATGTTACACTTTTACCTAATACATCTGGTGCAAGAAATGCTGACGAGGCTGTAAGAATTGCAAGACTTTCAAGAGAAGTTGGCTATGGCGATTTTGTAAAAATTGAAATTATGAGAGATAGTAAGTATCTTCTTCCAGATAATTATGAAACTTTAAAAGCAACTGAAATTCTTGCAAAAGAAGGTTTTGTAGTAATGCCTTATATGTACCCAGATATTAATACTGCCAGAGATTTAGTAAATGCCGGTGCTGCTGCTGTTATGCCTTTAGCTGCTCCTATTGGTTCAAACAAAGGTCTTTGCACAAAAGAATTTATACAGATTTAATTGATGAAATTGAACTCCTATTATTGTAGATGCTGGTATTGGTAAGCCATCTCAGGCTTGCGAGGCTATGGAAATGGGTGCTGCTGCCGTTATGGCAAACACAGCTATTGCAACTGCCGGTAATGTTCCAGCTATGGCTGAGGCTTTCAAAAAGGCTATTGAAGCTGGTAGAACAGCATACCTTGCTAAACTTGGTAGAGTAATAGAAAAAGGTGCTGTTGCATCATCACCATTAACAGGATTTTTACAGGACTAAGGAGGACATTTAACAATGAGTGAAGAAAGAATTGACCATATGAAGTACCTTCCTCAAATGGAAAATATAGGTTCTGAAATTCAGGACAAGGTTATTTCAGAAATGGAAAACTATGACCCAAACAAGTATACAGCAAACGATGTACTTGAGGCTTTAAAGCACGACAATATTACTCCAGAAGATTTTAAAGCTCTCCTTTCCCCTGCTGCCCTCCCTCTTTTGGAACAGATTGCTCAAAAGGCACAGGTAGAAACTAGAAAGCATTTTGGTAATTCAATTTATATGTTTACACCTTTGTATATTGCCAATTATTGCGATAACTACTGTATTTACTGTGGTTTCAACTGCCATAACAAAATACATAGAGCAAAGTTAAATATGGAAGAAATAGAAAAAGAAATGCAGGCTATTGCTGAAACTGGTCTTGAAGAAATACTTATTCTTACTGGCGAAAGTGAAAAAATGTCTAGCGTAGAGTACATTGGCGAGGCTTGTAAAATAGCTAAGAAGTATTTCAGAATGGTTGGTCTTGAAATTTATCCAGTAAACTCTGACCAGTACGCATATCTTCATGAATGTGGCGTAGATTATGTTACTGTTTTCCAGGAAACTTACAACTCTGACAAATATGAAACTCTCCATCTTGCTGGTAACAAGAGAATTTGGCCTTACAGATTTAATACTCAGGAAAGAGCATTAATGGGTGGTATGAGAGGTGTAGGCTTTGCTGCATTACTTGGTCTTGATGACTTTAGAAAAGATGCTTTTGCCTGTGGTTACCACGCATATTTATTACAGCGTAAATATCCAAAGGCTGAAATTGCTATGTCTTGTCCAAGATTAAGACCTATTATAAACAACGATAAAATCAATCCTAAAGATGTACACGAGCCTCAGCTTTTACAGGTAATCTGTGCTTATAGACTTCTTCTTCCTTTTGCTAGTATTACAATTTCTACTAGAGAATGTGAAAGATTTAGAAATAATGTAATCAAGATTGCTGCCACAAAGATTTCTGCTGGTGTAAATGTAGGTATTGGCGGTCATACTGGAGAAGAAAAAGGCGACGAACAGTTTGAAATTCTGACGGCAGAAGTGTTGAAGAAGTTTTCAATGCCATTAAGGAACAAGGTTTACAGCCTGTAATGAGTGATTACATTTATGTGTAAAATAGCCATAACTAATCGTAAATTATGCAATAATCTTTTAGAACAATTAGAAATACTAAATCATTCAGATTTTGATTATGTCATATTAAGGGAAAAGGATTTAACACAACAGGAATATTTTTCTCTTGCAAAAAAAGCAATGAAAATTTGCAAAAAAACTTTAATTCTACATCATTTTACTGATGTAGCTATAGAGCTTGATTATAAAAATATTCATCTCTCTATGACAGATTTGGAAAAAGATGCCGAAAAATTAAAACACTTTAATATTATAGGTGCTTCTACTCATAGCCTTGAAGAGGCTAAAATAGCAGAAAAACTAGGTGCAACCTATGTTACAGCAAGCCATATCTTTGCTACAGACTGTAAAAAAGGTTTAGAACCTAGAGGTTTAGATTTTCTAAAAAATATATGTGATAATGTAAATATACCTGTGTTCGCCTTAGGTGGTATAAATGAAGATAATTCTAAATATTGCTATGAAAATGGTGCAAAAGGTGTATGTATGATGTCGCAAGCTATGAAATATAGATAATTTTTAACGGATACCTTTTAACAAATAGTTCAAGGGTATCCTTTTTTTGCAAGTTATTTATCGTTTTTCAATAAATATTTATTGATTTTTGTTAAATATATGTTATAATCAAATTAAGAGAGGGGTGTTAGCTATGAAAATCAATAAAATCACCGGAATCCTAATTGATGTTTTAATTTTTACAGGTATTGTTTGCATACTATGTATTCCACTACTTTAAAAGTAGCAATACCATATTATAGCGGTGTTATATATTATTCCTATATGGCATTTCTATTTATTTCAGGAATATTTACAATTTATATTTTATATAACATTCGCCGTATGTACAAAACTCTTTCTTAGGTAATCCTTTTGTAAAAGAAAACATTAAATATTTAAACAACATTTCCATTTCCTGTATGTTTATAACACTTATTTATTTTATAAAATGTTTTATGGTACTTACTTTTGCTACAATTATAATAGTGATAGTATTTGCCGTTGGAAGCCTTTTTTGTTTAACATTAAAGGATATTTTTAAACAAGCAATATATTATAAAGAAGAAAATGATTGTACGGTGTAATTATGCCAATAATTGTAAATCTTGATGTAATAATGGCTAAAAGAAAAATAGGTCTTATGGAATTAGCTGAAAAAATAAATATAACTCCAGCCAATCTATCTATTTAAAAAATAATAAGGCAAAAGCCATTCGTTTTTCAACTCTTGAAGAAATTTGCAAAGCCTTAGATTGTCAGCCATCAGATATACTGGAATATGTAAAAGAATAGAAATAGGGGGTATTTTTATGGAACGTTTTAAGAAAAATTTTAATGTATTTTTTATTATATTTATTGCTTTAATATGTTTTGCAAAGTCTTGACATCACGAGTATTATATGTTGTATTTGAGCCTTTAAACCCCATAGTGTGGCACATCTGTGTAGCTATATTTTTTATTGCTTGTTCTATTTTTTCAATAAAAACAGCATCTAAGCAAAACAAAATTTCCAATATATTCGGAACATTTCTGCCACTTTCATTTATTGCATTACTTTTCGCAAAACAAATTATTCACTTGCCATTTTCACGTGCTACAGGTTATCCCATTAATATTTTAACTCGTATATTATTCATATTGTTATTTATTATAAGCCTTATTGTATGCTATGCAAATACAAAACAACATTTTGTCAAATTGTGGTCCATAGTATCCACTATACTGGTAGTTTTGGTTCTTTGTTTTGAAATATTTTTAACTTACATAAATTTTTATTTTCATGATTTTGGTACAGCAGGTTATGAAATTACTGACAAAACTTATTCTCCAAATCAAACATATTCCGTTAATATTTATGGTAATAATTTTATTATAAGTTCTTCAAATGATATGCCAACCATAACTGTAAATAAAATTAGAAAAGAAAGAAAACTTTTTGTAGGTATAGGTTATATACATACACTGATTACAGTAAAATTTCTGTTATAGCCCCACAATCTTGGCCTTCTGCTCTAAACATTAGCACAGTAGAATGGTTGGATAATGAGACATTTTTTATTATTTGAAGAAAATAAGTACAATGCCAAACAAGAATTAAATCAAAATCCTTTAAGGATATGTGATATATATTGAAAAATGAAAACTTATACTCTTTTAACAAAAAGAGATTTTTAAAATTAACTACAATAATCTTATTAAATATAGTTGTATTTTTTGTAATGGTATTTTTATAAACATTTTTGAATATATTTTCATTTAAGATTATTTATACCGTCTGAAACATGACCTTTGATAATATCAGCAATATTCTGTATCTTTAGGTAAAAATCTATATCAGAAAAAGTTATTAATTTCTTCTCTGTATTTTTTATAAGTACACTTTTAATATTCTTAATACTGTTTTCTCTTTTTATATAAATAGGTTTTAACCATTAAACATCATTAAAGGCGAGAGTTTTTACACCCTCGCCTTTTTCTATGATTAAATTCTCTTTAATAATGCCTCAAGTTCTTCTTTTGAAATTCATAATCTTTATTACAGAAATGACAATGAAGGCTTGTACTTCCTTCGTTTTCTATAATATCCTGAATTTCATCTTTGCCTATAGAAATAAGTGCTTTTTCAACTCTTTCTTTAGAACAGTTACAGTAATATTCAACTGGAATTTTATCTAAAATATGTGGGTCAAAATCCCCCACAAGTTCGTTTAAAATATCTTCCTGTGTCATACCCTTATCAAGCATAGTTGTTAAAGGTTCAATTACCTTTAATTTTTCTTCAATAGCAGATATAATTTCTTCTGGAGCATCTGGCATCATCTGAATAATAAAACCACCAGACTGCTTTATAGAATAATCTCTGTCTACAAGTACGCCTAAAGCAACAGCTGAAGGAATCTGTTCTGACTTAGCAAAGTAATATGTTAAATCTTCTGCAATTTCACCTGAAATAAGAGGTATTGTACCTACATAAGGTTCTTTCATACCAATATCCTTAATTACTGTAAGGTCACCAAAGCCAAGTGCTTCCTGAACATCAAGTTTACCATTTGGCTTTAAAGGTATATCAACAATAGGGTTGTAAACATAGCCCTTTACCTGTGACTTTGAATTTGAAGTTACTGTAAGACCCTTACCTGGGCCGTCGCCTTAATAGTAATTGTAACTAAATCCTTATCATTTTTAAGCATAGAACCCATGATAGCTACACCTGTTAATGCTCTACCTAAAGCAGCTGACATTACTGGTGAAGTCTTGTGAATTTCAAACGCTTTTTGTACTGTGTCGTGAGTATTTGCAACAAAAATTCTTACTGCTCCATCTCCTGCACTTGCTCTTAAAATATAATCCATTTCTATTCCTCCTATTTAACTTTTGCCACAAAGAAAATCTTTTGACTATTTTCCTTTGGTTCTTCAAATGTTAATTCATCATAAACAGCCTCAAATTCAAGACCAGCCATACCCAAAAGTTCTTTTATTTCCTCTATAGTATAGCCTTTCTCATAGTGAAACTCCTCATATCTTTCATAAAGACCGTCACTATTTTCAACAAAAAAGTTAGTATAAAATTCATTTATTCTTTCTTCTTCGTCATAGTAATTTTCCCAAGTATATGCTGAATTTTCAGTAGTTTCACAAAAGCTGTTGTCGCTTAATATGTTTTGAAATTTATAAATTGTATTTATATCAAATACAAATAAACCGTCTTTTTCAAGATAATTGTGTACCCTTTTGAACACCTCTAAAAGGTCAGCCTTTTCTGTAATATAATTTAAGCTATCACAAAGTGAAACAATAGCATCTACTTTGCCAATCAGCTCAAACCCTCTCATATCCTGATTAAGATACAGTATGTTCAAATCCTCCTCTATAGTCTTTTCAGACGCTATAGCAAGCATTTGCTCTGACAAATCAATACCTATCATATCATAACCTATTTTAGCAAGAGGTATTGTCATATTGCCAGTTCCACAACCCAAATCACATATTACACCTGTATTATGTGGCAAGTTATGTTTTTCAAAAATCTCCTGTAAATATTCTGTCCATTGGGCATAAGGTACATTGTCCATAAAACGGTCATATACCTGTGCAAACCCCTCATAAGCTGCCATATTCTTCACTCCTTAGTATTTAAAAAGCCATAACTTAATTACAGCTAACACCTCTCTACAATAATCTACTGGCATAGATATATAAGGTGTAGGTGCATTATATGTTGTCAAGTTCATACCATTTAACTTAGCCAATCCCCTTGACCTATAGGCATGGAAAGAGTTAGTTATAATACAAGCTGTATAGTCATCATCAAACAAATTTTCCAATATCTTTTTAGAATTTGCAAAATTTTCATTTGTAGATGTAGACTCATCTTCCTTATAAATAATATTTTCTGGAACACCATTAGCAACTAAATATCTTTTCATAGCCTCTGCCTCTGTCATTGGCTCATTACTGCCCTGTCCTCCAGTAACAATTATTTTTGCTTTTGGATTAATGCTATGATATTCCAAAGTAGTATCAAGTCTTGCCTTTAAAGAATTAGACACTCCACTTTCATTAACCTTGCAACCTAATACAATAACTGCGTCTTCATCTCCCGATGCTTTATCACAAGTACCTGCAACTGCTATGAAAACCATAATCGCACCAAAGAATATGTATCCAAGAACCAACAAGAATTTAAAAAATCTAGTAGCCGGAACACTTTTTACTCTCGTCCAAAGCAAAAGCACAACTGCTAAAAACAATATAACGAAAGTACCTTGATTAAAAACGAATATAAATGACAATCCGTATATAAACAACAATATTCCTATTATTGTAGTAACAATTTTTAATTTGTCTGCATTTTTCATTTTCAACCTCCGGACTATTTAACTACAAACCTGTATTAGTATACTGTAAAATCCTATTTAATTCAATGTTTTAATCGAATTTTATACCTTACAATTTTGTTAATATCTACTTTTATGCCATTATATTAAACAAATAGGTGATAAATTTGTATAATAATTATCATTACAAAAAATATGATAATGAAAAAAGTCTGTATTTTATTGGAAATTCGTGTCAAAACTATTCAATTTACACGAAATTTATCACTATGTGAAAAAGTTATCAATTTTTATTGATTTTATTTTCATTATGATACCATTATATTCGTGGATAAATTGGAGAACCAAATGGTTTAAGTCACTATTGTTTTATTGGAGGTGTTCTTTAAAT
>ENA-OQHP01000098-OQHP01000098.1-human-gut-metagenome-genome-assembly--contig:-NODE-98-length-27711-cov-3.942249_pt1 | contig 27711 bp, 29 predicted proteins | sample MGYA00242563_ERZ504717 | MGnify/ENA primary metagenome ERZ504717 (study PRJEB26092, sample SAMD00036212) | human gut metagenome | host: Homo sapiens | study: EMG produced TPA metagenomics assembly of... | reverse complement strand
TTCTTTTACCCATTAAATAACTTCAGCTTCAATTTCAGCAGCACGAAGAGCAGCAGTTGTATCTGTGGAGAAATAAGGGTTACCTGTACCAGCACCGAAAATAACAACTCTACCTTTTTCTAAATGACGAATTGCTTTACGACGAATATAAGGTTCAGCAACTTGACGCATTTCAATAGCAGATTGAACACGGCTGTCAACGCCCATACCTTCTAAAGCATCTTGAAGTGCTAAGGCATTCATCACTGTAGCAAGCATACCCATATAATCTGCTGTAGCTCTATCCATACCTTTATTGCTACCAGCAAGACCACGCCAAATATTTCCGCCCCCAACAACGATAGCTACTTCAATACCATACTCACGTACCTTTTTAATTTGTTTAGCGATAGATTCAACAACTTCTGGATTAATACCAAAACGCTGTTCACCAGCTAAAGATTCACCACTTAATTTGAAACTATACGTTTATATTTAATATCAGCCACAATAAAACCTCCATAAAACTTATAATTATCAACCTGCATAATATCTTTTCTTATTTTATCATATATCTATGGCGAACGGTAGACATTATAATTTTTTCTATATCTAATTTTTATACTAATTTTATCTTATTACAAAAAAGAGAACACCGAAGTGTTCTCTCTTTGTATTTCATAATGAAATTATTTAACAGCTGCCATAACTTCTTCTACAAAGTTATCAGCTTTCTTTTCAATACCTTCACCAAGTTGATATCTTACGAAACGACGAATGGAGATATTTTCACCGATTTTAGCAATTTTGCCTTTTACAAGGTCAGAAATTGTAACATCTGGATCTTTAATGTATGGCTGATCTAAAAGACATACTTCTTTATAATATTTTTCGAGACGACCTTCAACCATTCTTTCAACGATTTTTTCAGGTTTGCCTTCATTAATAGCTTGTTCACGAAGAACTTGACGTTCATGTTCAATAGCTGCTGGGTCTACTTCTTCACGACGTACGCAAGTTGGGTTAGCAGCAGCAATCTGCATAGCAATATCACGAGCGAAATCCTGGAATTCAGGAGTACCAGCAACGAAGTCAGTTTCGCAGTTAACTTCTACTAATACACCGATACGTCCACCAGCATGAATATAAGATGTTACAACACCTTCAGCTGCTACACGACCAGCTTTTTTAGCTGCGGAAGCAAGACCTTTTTCTCTTAAAAAGTCAATTGCTTTGTCCATATCACCGTCAGTTGCAGAAAGAGCTTTTTTACAGTCCATCATACCTGCACCAGTTTTTTCACGTAATTCTTTTACTAATGCTGCAGTAATAGCCATTAATATTTCCTCCTTAGTCAATAAAAGGCAAGGGTTTGGGCCCTTACCTTTTTAATTGTTATATAAATTTAAAATTAACTAAAATTATTCAGCGTCTTCGCTAGTAGCAACTTCTTCTACTACTTCGCCAGCTTCACCTTGACGACCTTCGATAACAGCGTCAGCCATACGGGAAGTTAAAAGTTTAACAGCACGGATAGCGTCATCGTTACCAGGAATTACATAGTCAATTTCGTCTGGATCGCAGTTTGTATCAACGATTGCAACGATTGGAATGTTAAGTTTTTTAGCTTCTGCTACAGCAATTCTTTCTTTACGTGGGTCAACGATAAATAAAGCGCCTGGTAATTCTTCCATGTCTTTAATACCGCCAAGAGATTTTTCAAGTTTTTCTTGTTCACGTTTTAAAGCAAGAACTTCTTTTTTGCTAAGAACTTCAAAAGTTCCATCTTCTTCCATAGCTTCAAGTTCTTTTAAACGATTGATGCTTTTACGGATAGTAGCGAAGTTAGTCATCATACCACCGAGCCATCTTTCGTTAACATAGAACATACCGGATTTTAAAGCTTCTTCTTTAACAGCTTCTTGAGCCTGTTTTTTAGTACCTACGAAAAGAATGCTTTTGCCTTCTTCAGCAACGCTACGTAAGAAATCATAAGCTTCGTCAACTTTTTTACAGTTTTCTGTAAATCGATAATGTAAATACCATTGCGTTCTGTGAAAATGTATGGAGCCATTTTAGGGTTCCAACGTCTAGTCTGATGACCGAAATGAACGCCTGCTTCTAATAATTGTTTCATGGAAATAACTGCCATGATGGTGCACCTCCTGTTATTTTTTCCTCCACATTCTTTAGCTTTGTTTTAACCCTTTTAGATATTCTTATCAGCGTACCAATAAGGTATATCTAACTAGGACACAGTACAAAATCGGAATGTGTGCGTTTTTTTACACCGTTAAGCATTATATCATAATTTTTTTGTAAACACAATAATAAATTATCATGCTTTCATATAAAAGAACGATGTTTTTATCAACATCGTTCTTAAAAATTATTATCTTTTTAATTTTTGAATTTCATCTAATAAGTGTTCATTTAATACTCTGATATAAGTACCTTTCATACCAAGAGATTTAGATTCAATTACACCAGCGGACTCAAATTTACGAAGTGCATTAACAATTACAGAACGAGTAATACCTACACGGTCAGCAATTTTAGATGCAACAAGTAAACCTTCAGTACCATTTAATTCACTTAAAATATTTACAGCTGCTTCAATTTCAGAATAAGAAAGTGTTGCTAAAGCAATCTGTACAGTAGCTTTTTTACGTGCTTCAACTTCAATTTTTTGAGAATTATCACGTAAAATTTCCATACCTACAACAGTGGCACCATATTCAGCTAATAATAAATCATCGTCTGTGAATTCTTCATTAAATTTAGCTAATACTAATGTACCAATACGTTCACCAACGCCATAAATAGGTACAATAGTTGTAATTTTGCCTTCTACTAAACATTCGCTATTATCATCAAAAGCACAAATTTCTTTTTGTGGAATATTAGAAGATGTGCTATCCATTTTTAAGAGCCAATTAACATAGTGTTTTGGAAATTCTCCTTGGCTTACGATTTTGTCAATCATTGTATCACATTCAAAATCATCAAGGAAGGCATATCCATAGATTTTCCCTGTTTTACTAACAATATATACATTAGCTTCTATAACATTGCTAAGTACACGGGAAATGCTATCGTATTCTACCACTCTGCTTTTTGTAAAAGTTTATTTATTTTTCTTGTTTTTTCAAGTAATGTTGCCATCTGTTATCCCCTTCCTGCACAGAAAAACTTTGATTTTCTGTTAAACCTTTCCTTTTTTATTCTATCATATCTATAAGTCAATTAAAGGAAATTTTATATTTGAATTTTATACAATATTTATCAAATTACAAAATGAACTGGCTTAAGTCGCGATTTTTAACGATTCCATCAAGTTTTTCATTTACATAATCAGCATTAATTACTACATTTTTTTCTTCTAATTCTGGTGCATCAAAAGATAAATCTTCTAATAATTTTTCCATAATTGTATGAAGTCTTCTTGCTCCAATATTTTCCATTTGTTCATTTACTTCACAAGCTACTTGAGCTAATCTTTCAATAGCATCATCAGTAAATTCAATGGAAACACCTTCTGTAGCAAGTAATGCTTTATATTGTTTTAATAAGGCATTTGTTGGTTCTGTTAAAATACGTTTAAAATCCTCTTCAGTTAAAGAAGTCAATTCCACACGAATTGGAAAACGACCCTGAAGTTCTGGTATTAAATCAGAAGGCTTAGCCATATGGAAAGCACCTGCTGCAATAAATAAAATATGGTCTGTTTTCATCTGTCCATATTTTGTGGATACTGTGGAACCTTCAACTATTGGTAAGATATCACGCTGTACACCTTCACGAGATACATCAGGACCAGAAGAAGAACCTTTTACTGCAACCTTATCAATTTCATCTAAGAAAATGATACCATTGCGTTCTGCAAGTTCAATAGCTTCTTGAGCAATAGACTCCATATCCAATAATTTTTGAGCTTCTTCTTGAGTGAAGATTTCTCTTGCTTGAGCAACTGTAACTTTGCGTTTTTTGCGTTTTTTAGGCATTAAATTGCCAATCATATCCTGAATATTATTGCTCATGTCTTCCATGCCAGAACCTGCAAACATACCAATTACAGGAGCTGCTTTTGGTTCAACATCAATTTCAATAATATCATTTTCTAATTCACCTTTTAAAAGACGTTTTCTGCACCATTCTCTGCCAGCAGAATATTTTGGTTCTTCCACTTTTTCTGTGCTTTCTTCTTCTTTGTTTGTACCACCAAAGATAGCGCTGAGTGGATTAGATACAGCACTGGATTTTGGTTCTGGAACATAAATATCTAAAATACGTTCTTGAGCCATTTCTTTAGCTTTATCTTGTACTTGTTCTAATTTTTCTTGTTTTAACATACGTACAGCAGATTCAGCTAAATCTCTAACCATGGATTCTACATCTCTACCTACATAACCTACTTCAGTAAATTTAGTAGCTTCAACTTTTACAAAAGGTGCTTTTACAAGTTTTGCTAAACGTCTTGCAATTTCTGTTTTACCAACACCAGTAGAGCCAATCATCAAAATATTTTTAGGAATAATTTCATCTCTCATATCTTCTGGGAGATGACGCTACGCCATCTATTGCGAAGTGCAATAGCTACAGAACGTTTTGCTTGTGATTGTCCTACAATATATTTATCTAATTCTTCAACAACTTGACGAGGAATTTGTTCATTCAATTTCATGAATTTATTCTCCTTTATTTATCTAATTCTTCCACTATAATATTGTGATTTGTATATACACAAATATCAGCAGCAATAGTAAGTGCTTCTTTAGCAATTTCAGCTGCAGTTAAATTAGAATGTTTAGCTAATGCACGACCTGCTGAAAGTGCATAAAATCCGCCAGAACCAATAGCTGCAACATCACCATCTGGTTCAATTACTTCACCATTACCAGAAAGTAGTAACATTGTATTTTCATCAGCAACGAGTAATAATGCTTCTAATTTGCGAAGAACTCTATCTGTACGCCAATCTTTAGCAAGTTCTACCGCTGCGCGAGTTAAATTACCATGATATTCAATTAATTTAGATTCAAATTTTTCAAATAAAGTAAAAGCATCGGCAACAGAACCTGCAAAACCAGCTAAAACTTTACCATTATATAAACGACGTACTTTACGGGCATTTGCTTTCATAATAGCAGCTTGTCCAAAAGTAACTTGTCCATCACCAGCTATAGCAGTTTTTCCATCTTTTTTTACTGCTATGATAGTGGTTGCTTTAAAATTTTCCATAAAATCATCTCCATTTATAGGCTATATTCATATTATCAGTTTTACTTAGATAATTTCAATACATCTATTTTAAATTTTGCTAAAAATTCTAAGGCACGTTCTGCAATTTTTTGTTTTTTCAACTTTTTATCACGAATGCGTTCTTCTAAAGGTGGCATCAAACCAAAATTAGCATTCATAGGCTGAAAATGTTTTGCTACAGCAGAAGTAATATATTTGCACATAGAGCCATGAGCTGTTTGTTCTGGGAAAATCACTGGATTTTCTCCTTTAGCTAAATATGCTGCATTAACACCTGCCACAAGACCAGAAGCTGCAGATTCTATATATCCTTCAACGCCTGTCATCTGACCTGCAAATAATAAATCATCTCTATCTTTGTATTGCAAAGTTGGTCGCAATAATTCAGGAGAATTAATAAATGTGTTTCTATGCATTACGCCATAACGCACAAATTCGGCATTTTCAAGTCCTGGTATTAGACCAAATACGCGTTTTTGTTCTGGCCATTTCAAATGAGTTTGAAAACCTACTATATTATATAGGCTATCTGCTGCATTATCTTGACGAAGTTGCACTACAGCATAAGGTCTTTTTCCTGTTTTAGGATCTTCTAACCTACAGGTTTTAATGGTCCATATAGTAAAGTATCTATGCCACGACGAGCCATTTCTTCAACAGGCATACAACCTTCAAAAAACTTAGCTTTTTCAAATTCCTTAATTGGTGCAAGTTCTGCTGTTGTCAACTCTTGCCAAAATTTTTCATATTCTTCTTTATCCATAGGACAATTAATATAATCAGCTGTTCCTTTACCATAGCGAGAAGCACGATATGCTTTACTCATATCAATAGATTCTTTGCTGATTAATGGTGCCGCTGCATCATAAAAGTAAAAATAATCCTGACCTGTTAATTCACCAATGGATTTTGCTAATACTTCTGAAGTCAATGGACCACTGGCAATAATTGTAATAGCATCATCTTCTTGAGGTATTGTTTCTATCTCTTTATTTATCACAGTAACATTAGGATGATTTTTTACTTTATCTGTAATATATTGACTAAATCCTTCTCTATCTACAGCTAAAGCTCCACCAGCTGGTACACGATTTATATCGGCAGACTCCATGATGATAGAATTTAGCTGTCGCATTTCTTCTTTTAATAAGCCTACAGCATTTTCAAGTCCTGCACCACGCAAAGAGTTACTACATACTAATTCAGCGAATTTTTCTGTCTTATGTGCAGGAGTAGATTTTTCTGGTCGCATTTCATATAAATCTACTTTTATACCTCTTTGAGCCACTTGCCATGCAGCTTCACTGCCAGCCATACCAGCTCCTACGATAATAACTTTTTTCACGCAAAATCTCCTTTCCTATTTCTCTTTATGCTTCGTCTTCTTCTTTATGCTCTTTATTTTCATTTTCTTCTTTTGCTTGTGCTTCTTTTTGTGCCAGTTCCGCTAATTTCTTAGCAGTCTGCTGTTGAATTTTTTCTTTTAATTTATTAATTTCCTTATTTATAGGAGTATCTTCTTTTCTTGTAGCACAATCATCATTACTGCAATATAAAATAGTTCTTCCATTTTTGAAACGATGTCTAAATAAGAATGAACCACAAGTCTTGCAATTGCTTGTAAGTGGCATATCCCATGATACATAATCGCACTGTGGATAATTTTCACAACCATAAAATACTACACCACGACGTGTACGACGTTCAATGATTTTGCCACCACATTTAGGGCATTTAACACCCGTATCTTTTAAAATAGGTTTTGTATTTCTACATTCTGGAAAACCTGGACATGCTAAGAATTTACCATAGCGACCTTGTTTTATGACCATCATACGACCGCATAATTCGCATTGTACATCAGAAACTTCATCTGGCACTTCTACTTCACCAATTTCTTCTTCTGCATGTTCTAAAGTTTTTTCAAATGGCCCATAGAATTCTTCAAGCAAAGTATTTTTTTGAATTTTACCTACTGCTATTTCATCTAATTTATTTTCTAAATCAGCAGTAAATTTTTCATCAACAATATCTTTAAAATATTTTTCCAATAAATCTACTACTACAAAACCTAAATCAGTTGGTTCAAATTTTTTATCACTGCGAACTACATAACCTCTAGCTAAAATAGTTTCAATAATCGGTGCATACGTACTAGGACGACCAATACCTCTTTCTTCTAAAGTTTTAACTAAAGAAGCATCATTATATCTAGCTGGTGGTTCTGTAAAATGTTGCATTGCTTCTAATTTTTGAATAGATAATTCATCGCCTTCTTGCAAATCTGGCAAGATGACATCTTTTTCTTTTTTATTATCGCTATCATTATATACAGCAGTAAAGCCTGCAAATTTTAACTGCGAACCAGTAGCTTTAGCTAAATACTTATCGCCTTTAATAGTTACACTCATAACATCATAGCTAGCAGGTAACATCTGACAACCTAAGAAACGTTGCCAAATTAATTTATAGAGTTTTAACTGCTCTTTGCTCAAATATTCTTCAACAGTAGCAGGGCTTAAAGCGATATTTGTTGGACGCACTGCTTCATGAGCATCTTGAGAAGATTTTCCAGCTGCATAAATATATGGTTTTTCTGGCAAATATTCTTTGCCGAAATTCTCTTCAATATAATTTCTAGCTTCATTTAAAGCTATTTCTGAAATACGTGTAGAGTCTGTACGCATATATGTTATCAGACCAGTTGGACCTTTTTTACCTAAGCTAATACCTTCATAAAGCTGTTGAGCTATCATCATTGTTTTACGTGAAGTAAAACCTAATTTTCTAGCAGCATCTTGTTGTAAACTACTTGTTGTAAATGGTGCTGGAGCTTTGCGATGACGTTGACGTTTCTTTATTTCTGTTACTTTAAAAGTAACTTTTTCAATATCACTGCATAATTCATCAGCTTGAGCTTTAGAAGCAATTTTCACATCTTCTTTTTTCGCTGAAACCATCAATTTTTTATCATCAATAGCTACTAACTCTGCTCCAAACATACTAGAACGAGGTTTTTTCTTAAATTTAAAATCAACTGTCCAATATTCTTCTGATTCAAATTTTTGAATTTCTTTTTCACGGTCACAAATTAATTTCACTGTTACCGATTGTACACGCCCTGCACTCAAACCTTTGCGAATTTTCTTCCAAAGAAGTGGACTTAATTTATATCCTACAATACGGTCAAGCATACGACGTGCTTGTTGAGCATCTACTCTATCAATATTTATTTCTTTAGGATTTTTCACTGCTTCTTGAATAGCAGGTTTTGTTATTTCATTGAATACAATTCTACATTTTTCATGTTCATCAATCCCTAAGATATGAGATAGATGCCAAGCAATAGCTTCGCCTTCACGGTCAGGGTCAGAGGCTAAATAAACTTTTTCAGATTTTTTAGCTTCTTTCTTTAAAGATTTAATTAAATCTCCCTTGCCACGAATATTGATATATTTAGGTGCAAAATCATTTTCTACATCTATACCAAACTGACTTTTAGGTAAATCGCGAAGATGTCCCATAGAAGCCATTACTGTATATTTTTTATTGCCTAAATATTTTTCAATAGTCTTTGCTTTAGTTGGCGATTCTACTACTACAAGCGTTTTTTTCTTCATTCAAAGCACTCCCTGATTGCTCTTATATAAAAATTTGGACTTGTCTCTTTAACTAGTCCCTTCAATTTCATTTGTAATAAAATAAACGATATATTCGAAACATTTATTCTCAATTTATATATGATTTCATCAATACATTTAGGCTCTGTAAAAGATAAACTATCATATATAAGTTGTTCTTCCGCTGTCATGGAAAAACCTAATTCTATTTGTGTTTCTTTAGATATACTTTGCTGATTAGTTACAAAATTATATTCTTCTACAATATCGTTTGCCCTTGTAACTAATTTAGCACCTTGTTTTATTAAACTATGGCAGCCTTCGCTTTTTGCGAATAAATATTTCCTGGTATGGCAAATACATCTCGCCCTTCACTTAAAGCAAATTCTGCTGTTATCAATGAACCACTCTTTTTCGCAGCTTCAACTACTAATATTCCTTTGGACAATCCTGTAATAATTCTATTTCTAGCTGGAAAATTCCCTGGTTTTGGCAATGTATTCAGTGGATATTCTGATATTACAGCACCATTTTGAGCTATAGCTTCTAAAAGTTGCTTATTTTCTTTTGGATATATAATATCTAATCCACAACCTAAAACAGCAATAGTCTTACCTTTTTTCAAAGCTCCTGTATGAGCTTTAGTGTCTATACCTTTAGCAGCACCACTAACTATTATAAAATTAAATTTAGCTAATTCCTCAGCCATATTTTCTGCTATCTGTTTTCCATAAGTCGTTGGAGTTCTTGAACCTACTATACCTACGCAAATTTCATCTTTAGGCAATTGACCTTGATAATATAAAATAAATGGAGGATCATAGATTTCTTTCAATAACTTTGGATATTCTTCATCTATTTCTATGCAGACTTTAATTTTATAATGTTTTAATTGCTCTGTTAATTTATCTATAGATATTTTCTGTCTAAATTCTATTAATTCAGACAATGTTTTACTGCCTAAACAATTACTTTGTTCTAACATTTCTCTTGTCGCTGTCCATATTTTTTCGCCGTCATGAAAATATCCATAAAGTTGACGAAGCGTTTTACTACCTATGTTTGGCACAGAATTTATAGCAGCCCAATATATATTTTTCATTGTTTATTACATTCCCATACAAATAAATCTTTAGATAAACCGTATATATTTTACTATTATCACTATTAACTGACAATTTGTCAAATTTTTTATCAAAAGAATATAGATATCACCATCTAAAACAAAAAGCTATTGTATTAAAAAATTTAACACAATAGCTTTTTATTATTCTTAGACTATAAATCAGCCTAATTTTTCTTTTATCATTTTATTTACAAGACCAGGGTTTGCTTTACCTTTACTTGCTTTCATTACTTGACCGATTAAAAAGCCCATAGATTTTGGATAATCTGCAACAGCTTTTGGATTATCTGCAATTACTTTATCTACAATTTCTTCTATTGCTTTTGTATCAGTAATCTGTACTAAACCTTTATCTTTTACGATTTTTTCTGGAGTATCTCCACTTGTCCACATTTCTTCAAATACAGTTTTTGCTATTTTAGAAGAATTGTACCTTTACCAATTAAGCCAATTAAGCTTGCTAAATTTTGAGCAGATACTGGAGAATTTTCAATAGTCATTTCATTAGCATTTAAATGTTTAGACAATTCACCCATAATCCAGTTAGAAGCAAGTTTTGCATCAGCACCAGCATCTACAACAGCATCAAAGTATTCAGCCATAGCACGAGTAGAAGTGATGATTTCCGCATCATAAGTAGGAAGACCATATTCATTTACTAAACGAGCTTTTCTTGCATCTGGTAATTCAGGAAGTTCTTTTTTATATGCTTCAATCTGTTCATCAGTTGTAACAATTGGCACAAGGTCAGGTTCTGGCATATAACGATAATCTTGAGCTTTTTCTTTGCTACGCATAGAAAGTGTAATTCCACGACCATCGTCCCAAGTACGAGTTTCTTGTACTAAGATACCGCCATCTTCTAACACTTCATTTTGACGTTCAATTTCATATTCTAAAGCATCTTCGATTACTTTGAAGGAATTCAAGTTTTTCATTTCAACTTTTGTACCAAGTTTTTCGCTACCTTCTGGACGAAGAGATACGTTTACATCGGCACGTAAATTACCTTCTTCCATTTTACAATTGGATACATCAATATATTGTAAAATAGATTTTATTTTTTCCATATATGCACGAGCTTCTGCTGGAGAATGCATATCTGGTTCAGATACGATTTCAATAAGTGGTACACCAGTACGATTATAGTCAACATTAGAGCTACTAGAATCTTTGATTGTAGTACCAGAGTGAACGAGTTTACCAGCATCTTCTTCCATATGAATACGAGTGATGCGAATACGTTTTGTTTTGCCTTCTACTTCGATATCCACATAACCATGTTCAGCGATTGGTAAATCAAACTGAGAAGTCTGGAAATTTTTTGGTAAATCTGGATAGTAATAATTTTTTCTATCAAATTTACTGAATTTATTAATTGTACAATTGAGTGCAAGACCTGCTTTGATAGCAAATTCTACTACACGTTTATTGACAACAGGTAATACACCTGGAAGACCAAGACAAACAGGGCAAACATGTGTATTTTGGTCTGCACCAAAGGAAGTAGCACAGCTACAGAAAATTTTTGTATTAGTTTTTAATTCGCTATGAATTTCCAAACCAATGACTGCTTCGTATTTCATTATTCTACCCCCTGACCAATTTTATTAGCATAATCATGATTTACTTCATAAGTATATGCTGCACGAATAATAGTTTCTTCATCAAGTGGGCGACCAATAAACTGCATACCGATAGGCATATTATCTTTACTTCTGCCACAAGGAATGGAAATACCAGGAAGACCTGCTAAGTTAAGTGGAACAGTGAAAATATCCATCAAGTACATTTTTAATGGATCATTTGCCATTGAACCTAATTTATATGCAGGTGTTGGTGCTACTGGAGCCAAAATAACATCTACATCTTTAAAAGCATTATCAAAGTCTTGTTTTACAAGTGTTCTAACTTTTAATGCTTTTAAATAATAAGCGTCATAATAACCAGCACTTAAAGCATAGTTACCAATCATAATACGACGTTTTACTTCTGGACCAAATTTTGCAGTTCTTGTATTTGTCATCATGGAAACAATGTCTTCACCATCTACACGAGAACCATAGCTTACACCATCATAACGAGATAAGTTTGTAGAAGCTTCTGCTGGAGCTATTAAATAATATGTGGAAATAGCATAATCTGTATGTGGTAAAGAAATATCTACGATTTCAGCACCGAGTTTTTTCAAATCTTCGATAGCTGTATTCATAGCTTTTTACATCTTCGTCCATACCATCGATAAAATATTCTTTTGGTAAACCGATTTTTAATCCTTTTATATCATTTACTAAGGATTTTGTATAATCAGGAACATCACTATTGATAGATGTAGAATCTTTTTCATCATGACCTGCAATCACATTCATTACATGAGCACAGTCTGTTACATCGCGAGTCAATGGACCAATCTGGTCAAGTGAAGAAGCGAATGCTACTAAACCATAACGAGATACACGACCATAAGTAGGTTTTAAACCAACAACACCGCAAAAAGATGCTGGCTGACGAATAGATCCACCAGTATCAGAACCTAATGCCCAAATAGCACTACCAGCACTAACTGCTGCAGCACTACCACCAGAGCTACCACCTGGTACACAGTCCAAATTCCATGGATTATGTGTAGCAAAAAATGCAGAGTTTTCTGTGGAACCACCCATAGCGAACTCGTCCATATTTAATTTACCAACTAATGCAGGTTTTGAGCTAAAACTTATCCATTACTGTAGCATTATATGGTGGTACAAAATTTTCGAGCATATAAGATGCACAAGTTGTTTTTAAACCTTTTGTACAAATATTGTCTTTTATAGCTGCTGGTATACCTGCTAAAACAGAGATTTTTGCTCCGCCAGCGATATCAGCATCAACATTTTCTGCTTGTTGTAAAGCATAATCAGCTGTTTTTGTGATATATGCTTTTACTTTATCATCAGTAACTTCCATACGAGAAAGTACATCTTTTGTAATTTCTACAGCAGAAATTTCTTTATTTACAAGCATATCATGTAATTCATGTGCTGTTTTTTCAAATAAATTCACGTAAAAGCCTCCTCAATTTAATCAAAGTAATTAAAATAAATTATTCTTCTAAAATTTTAGGTACACGGAAATAACCATCTTCTTGTTGTGGAGCATTAGATAATGCCAATTCACGATCAAGGGAAGGTTTTACTACATCTTCACGAAATACATTTTGTACAGGCAATACGTGTGCAGTAGGAGCTACATTTTCAGTATCTACTTGTTGTAATCTATCTACATATTCAAGAAAATCATTAAGCTCGCTTATATTTTTATCCATATCTTCATCTTTAATGCTAAGACGAGACAGAAGAGCTACATTTTCTACATCTTCTCTAGTAACTTTCATATCTTCACCCCATTTTCAAAATAAACTGTTTACATTTTATCATATTTTAGACAATGATTGAATAGTATTGTTACTTTTCCCCACAAAATATAGCTGACTTATTTTAGCTTCTATGTTAAAATGTCTTAAAAATTAATAATAAAATAGGTGATTTCCTACATATGGACAAAACTAAACAAAAATTGCATTTTCCTTTCTCATTGCAATATTTCTAGCTGCATTTGAAGGTGTTGTTGTCTCTACTGCTGCACCTGTAATTGTGAAAAGTTTGCATAATTTCAAAATGATTAGCTGGATTTTTTCTATTTTTCTTTTAACCTCAGCAATTTCTACTCCTATTTACGGTAAATTGGCTGACCTTTATGGGCGAAAACGAATTTTTATGATTGGCATTTCCATTTTTCTTTTCGGTAGCTTATTAGCTGGATTATCTCAAACCATGCACCAATTAATTATCTTCCGTGGTATTCAAGGCATTGGTGCTGGTGCTATTTTTACCATTGGTTTTACTATGATTGGTGATATTTTCACCTTGGAAGAACGCTCTATCATTCAAGGAGCTATCAGTACTATTTGGGGAATAGCTGGTCTTGTAGGTCCATTACTTGGTGGATTTCTCATAGATTATCTTTCATGGCAATGGATATTTTTTATAAACATTCCCTTTGGTCTTTTATCGGTCTATATACTCGCTAAATTTGTACATGAACAAAAGCCTGCTACTAATCCTAAAATAGACTACCTTGGAGCTATTTTGCTTTCCATTGCTATTGGCAGTCTTTTATATGGTGTAATGAGTTTAGATGAAGATTTTTATTTAGGTGTAATTTTATTAGTTATCACTTTGATTTCTTCTATCCTCTTTTATATCCAAGAAGCCAGAACTTCTGAGCCTATTGTTCCTTTATTTATCCTCAATAAATCTTCTATCATTGTAAATATCATAACTTTTATCAGCTCTTTCATATTGATTGCTTGTTCTGTTTATTTACCATTACATATTCAATCAATTATGGGTTACAGTGCTACTATCGCTGGTATTTCTTTAATAGGAACTTCCATTGCTTGGTTTATGAGTTCGATTTCTATTGCTAAATTAATGAAAAAATATCCTACAAATATAATTGTTATGTTTTCTTCATTAATTTTAATTTTCAGTTCTTGGTTATTAACACAATTAACTATAGATACACCTCTTTGGCACTTATCTATTTATGTATTTTTCTTTGGCTTTGGTTTTTCTGGCACTCTAAATACACTCACTTTCATAGTCCAAGATTCTGTAAAATATAATCTACGTGGTGTCGCTGTTGGTCTAAATATGCTCACTCGTACACTTGCTCAAACAATTGGTGTTACTGTGCTGGGTGCTGTATTAAATGTTTCTACAGCAGATTTTATCCAAGCTCATAATTTAATAAATATCACTATGCAAGATTTTTATGATAATACTGCTCCTCAATATCATGAACTTTTACGCCAGGCTTTATTTTATAGTCTAAATAATATTTACTATATTTTAGTTGGCAGTAGTGTACTTTGTTTAATCTTGTCTTATTTCGTACCTAAACATCAATCACAAAAATAATCCAAAATATTAGACTCATATCTTTATATAATTATAAAAACTATGCTATACTATTATTTATTTTATATCTAAAATTTAAATTTATTTACTATTTCGGAGGAATATAATGAAAGATCATTTAGTAAAAGCTGTCGCTGATGGTGTTCGTGTTCATGCTGCTATTACAACTAACCTTGTAAATGAAGCTGTATCTCGTCATGAATGTTATCCTGTAGCTGCTGCTGCTCTTGGTCGTACTATGACAGGTGCTTTACTAATGGCAGCAAACCTTAAAAATAAAGAATGTATCACTATAAAATTTAATGGCAACGGTCCACTAGGCTCTGTTGTTGCTGATGCTAATCCTGAAGGATTTGTACGTGGTTATATCGCCAATCCTCATGTTAATTTACCACTCAATGAAAAAGGTAAATTAGATGTAGGTGGTGGTGTCGGTCAAGGTATTTTATCCGTAACTCGTTTCACTGGTCTTAAAGACCCTATTACTGGTAGCTGTGAAATCGTTTCTGGGGAAATTGCTGAAGACCTCACAAATTATCTCTATACTTCTGAACAAACTCCTTCTAGTGTAGGCTTAGGTGTTCTTGTAAATCCTGATTTAAAAGTAGCTGCAGCTGGTGGTTTTATCCTTCAATTATTACCAGATGCTACAGAAGAAACACTTACAAAATTAGAAAATAACCTCGCTAAAATTCGACCAGTTTCTACTATGGTAAAAGATGGTTTAGATGCTCGTGGTATCATTGCTGAACTATTGCAAGGTTTTGATAAAATTGATTATTTAACTACTACAGATTTAGCATTTAAATGCCAATGCTCCAAAGAACGCATTGAAGATGTACTTATCAGCTTAAATGAACATGATTTAAAATCTCTAGTTAATGATGGTCATGCTGAAGTTTGCTGTCATTTCTGTGGTGAAAAATATCAATTCAATAAAGATGAACTCACTGCTATTTACAATGTATCTCAAAAATTAAAAGACAACAAAGAAAATAATTAAATACTAAGCAAAAAAGCATTTTAAAATGGATTGAGTGATAATTCCATTTTAAAATGCTTTTCTTTTATAAATTAATTTTCTTTAACCATTGCTAAAAATTCTTGTTCAGTGATAATTTTTACACCTAAACTTTCAGCTTTTGTAAGTTTACTGCCTGCATTTGCCCCTGCAATTACATAAGATGTTTTTTTCGATACAGAACCAGAAGCTTTTCCACCTAGAGATTGAATAATTTCACTAGCTTCACTTCTGCCCATGGTTTCTAATGTTCCTGTCAATACGAAAGTCAAACCTTGGAATTTATCAGATGTTTTTTCTGTCTTCTCTTCTGCCATATTGACATTTGCTTCTTTTAATTTATTTAATAAAGCAATATTTTCTTCATCATGGAAAAATTCATATACAAGTTTTGCACTTATTTCTCCAATATCTGCCACTTGTTTTATTTCTTCTTCTGTAGCTTTAGCTATATCATCAAAAGAATGAAAATGATTTATCAAGGAACGACTTGCTGATTTACCTATATTCAAAATTCCCAGTCCTGTAAGCAATCTCCATGGTGCATTTTGCTTACTTTTTTCGATTGCATTTAAAAGTTTATCAGTATTTTTTTCCTTGCCAATCAAACCTTTTGCTATTAATTCATCGCGATAATTGTGTAAATAATATATATCTGCTGGATCTTTTAAATATCCATTTTCAATCAAAGTTTTTATATACATCATGCCAAAACCTTTGATATCCATAGCATCTCGACCGACAAAATTTATTATCCAGCGTTCAATCTGTGCTGGGCAATGTGGATTACTACAGCGAATATCTGCTTTATCATCGCGAATAGTATGAGCATTACATACAGGGCAAGTATCGCCAATGATAAAAGGCTTGCTATCTTGAGGTCGTTTTTCTTTGATTACACAACGAACTTTCGGAATAATTTCCCCTGATTTATATACTTTTATCGTATCACCAATGCGTATATCTAAATCATCAATAAAATCTTGATTGTGCAATGTAGCTCTTTCTACTTTTGTTCCACAGAGCCAAACTGGTTCAAATACTGCTGTCGGCGTAATTCTTCCTGTACGACCTACGGATAATTCTATATTTAATAATTTAGTTTCTTTTTCTTCTGGTGGATATTTATAAGCTATTGCCCATTTAGGAACTTTAGATGTTGCTCCTAATTTTTCTCTTTGTGCAAAATCATTTATTTTTACAACAGCTCCATCAATATCATAATCTAAATCACCACGGCGATTTCCAATTTCTTCTATAGCTTGTAAAACTTCGTCTTTAGTTTTGCATACTTTATATGAATGTATAATCTTCATTCCTTGTTTGTGCATAAATTCATATGCCTGCGTATGCGATTTTAATTCTATACCTTCTACCTTTTGCAAATTAAAAACAAACATAGATAAATTGCGTTCTTTAGTGATTTTGCTGTCTAATTGGCGAAGTGTACCTGCTGCACAGTTTCGAGGATTAGCAAATAATCTTTTCCCCAATAATTCTTGTTTTTCATTCACTAAGGAAAAAGCTTCTCGCGTCATATATACTTCTCCACGAACTTCAAAATAAGGCAATTTTTCTTTTAGTTTTTTCTTAATATCTTTTATCTGCATAGCATTGGCTGTTACATCTTCACCTTGTACAACACCATCACCACGAGTAACAGCTAATTTCAATTCACCATCTACATAACGAAGTGCTAAAGACAAACCATCTATTTTTTCTTCTACTACAAATTCTGGATTATCTAATTCTTTTTGCATATTATCTACAAAGTTTCCACTTCTTCAGCAGAAAATACATCTTGCAAGCTAAGCATTGGTACATCATGTTTTACGAGAACGCCAGCTTCACGTTTTGCCACTCCACCTACTTTTTGCGTTGGTGAATCTTTTGTGATTAATTCTGGATTTTCAGCTTCTAACTTTTTTAATTGTTGCATCAATTCATCATATTGAGCATCTTCTATTTCTGGATTATCTTGATTGTAATATAAATCATTATGATACAAGATTTTTTTCTTTAATTCATCTATTTGCTTTTTATATCTTCCATTATTTCACCCACAATACATATAAATAGGCCAGTTACCATATAAGTAACTGGTCTTTTCTCTTAAAATTCTACTTTTTCTAACAATACTCTTAGCGTCTTTAGTTCTTCTTCTGTTAAATTTTTATAAGCTGCTATATCTGTTGCTTCCATTCTTTTTGCACATTCTGAGGCAATACTTAAGCCAAGTGGTGTTAAATATAAATAATACTTTCTCTTATCTACCTTATCTTGAATTTTGTATATTAAATTTTTGCTCATCATACTTTTTATGATATTTGTAACAGTTGGATTTGTATTATTTAGTCCAATTTCTATCATTCTTTGTGTAACTTTTTTGTCTTTAGATTTATCTAAATAAGCAATAACTAATGCTTGTTGTACAGTTACACCTAAACTGACTAAATTATTATTTTGTCTGGCTATCATTTTTTTATTTATTTCATATATTAGTTGCCCTAATCGCATAGTATCTGGTACTAACACTGCTCTCACCTCAAAAGAAAAAAATAACTCAATAATAATTATATATTATATCAAAATTTCACTCTCAATATAAACTAAAATATCTATAAAAACTATTGACAAAAAATTTTTATTGCGCTATTATTAATTACATAGTTAGCTATGTATTTTAAAATCATATTAAACACAATCATATAATACAAGATAATTTTTATATAATAGCACACTATATAATTAAGAAAAGAAGATTTTTATTATGTTAAATTAAAAAAATTCACTCTCGGTTTTAGTTTCGCTTATCTTTTAGCATTTTCTAGCTCTTTATGTTTTGCTAGTGATTCCCCTAAAACAGTAGTTCCCGCTACTAATCTTCCTGATGAAGAAATCGATACCTCTGTATCTTTCTACTGATTTTGATAATATTTACTTTATTTGATATATCCCCAAAACTTCAATTATCCCCAATAAAAAAGATTGCTTTAACTGTATTTCACAATTAAAGCAATCTTTTTATTTATACTTTACTGATAGGAGCGTATTTTTGCATCAAGCTTTTATGCCTTGACCTGGAAAAGCTATTTTTAATTCTATTTCTTCACCAGTTCCTTTTACAGATACAATTGTACCAATTCCCCATTTATTATGTTTAGCTTTATCACCGACTTTCCATTTTATGGATAAATCTGGACGAATTACATTACCTGCTGGTTTAACTGCTTGTGCTTTTTGGGCAAAACCTCCACCTAAAAGTGAATTTGGTCTACCTGTAGAATTATTATTACCTAAAATACTTCCGCCAAAATTATTTCTACCACTTTGACTACATCCTGAGCCATAATTATTCATACTGCCCATGCCAAAACCAAATTTATTTTTTGCTTCACGTTCTTCTAAATATTCCGCAGGAATTTCACTAATAAATCGTGAAGGTTCATAAGATAATGTTTTGCCATAAATCATACGAGCTTTTGCATTTGTAATATATAATTTTCGCTCAGCTCTAGTTATACCTACATAACAAGTACGACGTTCTTCTTCAATTTCAGTTTCATTCATCAAAGTTCTAGCATGTGGAAATAATCCTTCTTCCATGCCAGCTAAAAATACCACTGGAAATTCTAGCCCTTTAGCTGAATGCATAGTCATGAGTGTAACTCTCTCGTCTTCCATATCTGCATTATCAATATCAGAGACTAAAGACACTGTACTTAAAAAGTTTTCCAAAGTTGGTTCTTCATTTGTCTTTTCAAAATCTTTCGCTACACTCAATAATTCTTTGATATTTTCTAAACGAGTCTGATTTTCGACTGTATTTTCTTTTTCCAATTCAGCAATATATCCAGATTTATGCATCACTTGTTCAATTAAATCATGAACTGATAATACCACTGAATTATTCAACATTTCTAAAATAAATTCAGCAAAATTAGCCAAAGATTGTTTTGCTTTTGGTGTGATTGGTGCCGTTTCTGGAGCAGATATAGCATCAAATAAAGTCATATTGTACATATCAGCAAATTCAGCTAATTTATTCATAGTTACAGCACCTAATGAACGCTTAGGCACATTGATTATACGCATTAAACTTATTGTATCTTCTGGATTATAAATAACTCTCAAATAAGCTAAAATATCTTTAATTTCTTTTCTATCATAGAATTTCAATCCGCCAACCATAGTATAAGGAACGCCAGCTTTCATGAAACCTTCTTCTAATGCACGAGATTGAGCATTTGTACGATATAATACTGCCATATCTCCATAAGATACATTGAATAATGTTTTTTGTTTTACAGCTTCTTCTGTGATAAATCTAGCTTCATCACGTTCATCACTTGCCGTATAATGAATTATTTTTTCACCTTGAGGATTATTCGTCCATAATTTTTTAGGTTTACGGTCAAGATTATGTTCAATAACCATATTAGCAGCATTCAAAATAGTTTTTGTTGAACGATAATTTTGTTCCAATTTTATGACTGTAGCTTCTGGATAATCTTTTTCAAAATCCATGATATTTCTGATATCAGCACCACGCCAGCCATAAATAGATTGGTCTGCATCACCTACGACGCAAAGATTGCGATACATTCCAGCTAAAAGTGAAGTCAATTGATATTGTGCTCCATTTGTATCTTGATACTCATCAACTAAAATATATTGGAAACGTTGTTGATATTTCATTTTTATATCTTCATGTTCTTTTAAAACTTTAACTGCCAGCATCAATAAATCATCAAAATCTAAAGCATTATTTTCAATTAATTTCGCTTGATACATAGTGTAAATTTCTGCAATTTTAGCAAAAAATCACTTGCTGATTGTGTATACTCTTGTGGAGTTGTCATCATATTTTTAGCATTGGAAATAGCTGACTGTACTGCATATGGTACATATTGTTTTTCATCAAGATTTAATTCTTTTAAACAATTTTTTATCAAAGTCAAAGCATCTTGTGTATCATAAATGACAAAATTCTTCTTATAAATACCTAAAGCTTCGATTTCAAAACGCAAGAATTTAGCACAAAATGAATGAAATGTGCTGAGCCAAACATATTTTGCTTTCTCACCAATCATTCTATCTACACGTTCACGCATTTCTGTTGCAGCTTTATTTGTAAAAGTTATAGCTAAAATATTATATGGAGATACTCCTTTATCTAATAAATTAGCTATTCTACAAGTCAATACTTCGTTTTTCCAGAACCTGCTCCTGCCATGATAAGAAGAGGTCCTTCTGTATGAGCTACAGCTTGAGCTTGTGCTGGATTTAAACCATCATATATATTCAAAGAAAATCCTCCTAAATAAAAACAAAATAAAAAATTACTTATTATATTATCTAAAATATTATATTAGATGTCAAAAATAAAAAATGAGTAGAGACTACGCTCTACTCTATTTATTAATATAGTTTTATAGGAGATATCTTTATTAACAGATTTTACCAGGATTTAAAATATTATTTGGATCAAAAACAGCTTTTATTTTTTTCATTAAATCTATAGCCGTCTTTGGTGTGGATTGTTCTAAATATACTTTTTTTACCAAACCTATTCCATGTTCTCCTGATACTTTGCCATTTAATTCTTTGGCCTTTGCATACATTTTATCCATTGCCAAAGTCAAAAGTTCATGCCATTGTTCATCATCTAAATCATCTTTAAGAATATATACATGCAAATTACCATCACCAGCATGACCAAATGATTTCATGCGAATATTTAATTTTGCTCGCAATTCATGTACATATTCTACAAAAGTATTTACTTCACTTCTAGGTACTACGATATCAACTTCATCCATGCAAGTCGTAGAGCTTTTTATTGCTTCCAAAAATGCTCCACGTGCTTTCCATATACCTTCACTGCGTTCATCTGTATCGGCAATCAAAATATCAATAGCACCTTGTTGTAAACAAATTTTGGCTACATTATCATAATAATTTTCTATTTCTTCTACGCTATTGCCATCAAATTTCAACAATAAATATGCATCTGCTTGATTATCTGGGAATTTTCTACCTAAATATTTTTCTGCATCACAGATTACTTCACGTTCCATAAATTCAATAGCTGTAGGAATTGCTTTTGCCTTAATGATCAAAGGAACTGTTCTTATAGCTTTTTCCAAATTCTGATATGGTATTAATAAGCTGATATTTTTCTTTGGCAAAGGCAATAATTTCAATACAATTTTTGTTACAATGCCCAAAGTTCCTTCTGAACCAATAATTAAATCTTTTAAATCATAGCCAGAACTATTTTTTACTACTTTTCCGCCAAACTCTACAATACTACCATCTGCCAATACTACTTCTAATGCACGTACATAATCTCTTGTAACACCGTATTTTACAGCACGCATTCCTCCAGCATTAGTACTTATATTCCCGCCAATTGTAGCTGATTTTTCTCCAGGATCTGGAGGATAAAAAAATCCTTTTTCTTCAACATAGCTTGCCAAATCCATCAACAATACGCCAGGCTCTACTGTTAAAGTCAAATTTTCTTCATCTAATTCTAAAAAGTGGTTCATCATTGTCATATCTAAAACAATACCACCTTTTAATGCCACTGCTGCTCCTACTAGTCCAGTTCCTGCACCTCTGACAGTGACTGCTATCTTGTGTTCATTAGCATATTTTAAAATATTTGATACTTCCTGCGTACTATTTATTTTTACTACCATTTCAGGATAATAATGTTCCGTTGTCAATTCATCATGACTATATTCTTCATTAATTTCATTTTTCCATAAAATACGGTTTCTTGGTACAAATCCACTTATTTTTATCAAATCAGTAGCTGTCAACTTTTTATAATAACTCATGATAATTTTTCACCTACTTTTATTTTTTCTATAAGTTTTGGTATAACTTCATAAATATCGCCAACTATAGCATAATTAGCATATTTAAAAATAGGTGCTTTTCATCATTATTAATTGCAAAAATAGTTTCGGCATTATTCATACCTGCCACAAATTGAATTGCACCAGACACACCACATGTCATAATCAATTTAGGTCGAACAGTTTTCCCACTAAGTCCTATCTGTCTTTTTGCCTCTGCCCAACCATTTTCTACTAATGGACGTGTAACAGCTAGTTGTCCATTTAATAAATCCGCTAAATCTTCTAGCATGCTCAAATCTTCTTTTTTCTTAACACCTCTACCAGCGACAATTAGAACATCCGCACTTCTATATTTTCCTCTTTAGGTTTTTTTATTACATCTAAAATATTGATATTACTTTCAAAATTGATATTGTTCGTCTTACAATTTACAATTTCACCATTTATATCTTCACTATATGCAGGCGTTTCCATTACTTTATATCTAACAGTTGCCATTTGCGGACGATTATTTGGTGTGAGTATTTCTGCCATGATATTTCCACCAATGCTGGTCTGATCTGCACGAGGTCAGTTGTAGATTTCATATCCAATATCGTACAATCAGCTGTCAATCCAGTCTTAAAACGAGCTGCAACTTTTGGTGCTAATTGCCTACCTACAGGTGTTGCTCCTACTAAAATGCTTGTTGGCTTATTATTTTTTATAAAATCTTCAAATACATTAGTGTATTTTTCAATATTAAAATACGCTAATTCTTCATCATCATAAACAAAAACTTTATCTACATTGTAATGCAATAATTTTTCCGCTATATTTGATAAATTATTACCTACAAAAACAGCATAAACTGGTTGATTGATTTTATCTGCAAGTTCTCTTGCCTTTCCTATCAATTCATAAGTAACTGGATGAATATTTTCTCCTACATGTTCAACATAAACAGCTATTCCGTTCCAAATTGATTTATCAATAAGAGGTTTTTTCTCATCTTCTACATATTCCACAGCACCTTTGGGACCTTTTCGCACACATAATCTACATAATCTACAACCTGCTGTAATATTTAATTTTCCGTTATTTTCTTCCATTGCTCCAAATGGGCATATAGATATCAATTCATTTATATCATTTATCTTATCTTGATGAACAACTAATTTTGCCATAATCCATACCTCTATTAAAATACAAATTTTTTAGCTTTTAATTTTTGATAGATTGTATCTGTTATTTCTTCAATATTTCCCGATATTTTTTCTTGTACCTTATCACTAGATGGTGGGAATATCTTTTGTACTTTTGTTGGTGATGCGTTCAATCCATAATGATGTTCATCTTTATCAACCATATCATTTAAAGTAAATACTTTTACTTGTTTATGCTCCGTTGCTTTTTTTCTCAAATACGATGGCAATCTAGGTTCAACAATATCTTTTTGCACTGTAATCAAGCATGGATAATTTATCTCTATTCGTTCAATATCATCTGACATATCCATATCTACAATTATTGACTTATCTTTCACATCGATGATTTTATTTACATTACATACACATGGTATTTTCAACATTTCCGAAACCTCTGGCCCAACCTGTGCTGTATCCCCATCTGTTGTTTGCAGTCCACAAATGATCAAATCAAAATCACCAAAGATTTATTCCTTGAGATAAGTATAACTTGTTGCTAAAAACATCAGCTCCGCCAAATTTTCTATCCGTTATTATCGCTCCCTCATCAGCAGACATGGCAAACGCTTCATATAAAATAGATTTTGCTTGCGGCGGACCCATAGTTATTACATCTACACTTCCACCATATTTTTCTTTTAATCGCAATGCTGTCTCTAAAGCATATAAATCATATGGATTCATCTTACTTTCACTACTATTGCGTTTTAATACACCTGTAACTTCATCGACTTGCACTTTATTACTTTCAGGAACTTGTTTTATACAAACTAAAATCTTCATATACTAGCCTCCTCGAAATATTCAATTATCAAAGTTCTTCAGCTAAAATATCAGCTATATGTTTTACTTTTACATTAGGCATCTGTTTATCCAAACCGCCACCTATTTGCATCATACAAGCAGGACAAGCTACTGCCACAATATCAGCTTGACTGTCTTTTATATTTTCCAATTTTCTTGATAATAAACGCAATGAAATATCTTTATATTTCATACCAAAAGCCCCTGCCATACCACAACATTGATCACAACCTTGCATTTCTACAAAATTATATTTTTTAGTATTCTTTAACAATACTCTTGGTTCTTTATAAATATTTAATCCACGTTTCATATGACAAGAATCATGATATGTTATCTTTATTTTTCCTTCATTATTCACAGTATCATCTAATTTGTTCATTTCTTTATACATAGAAAATACAAATTGACTAAATTCTCTAATCTTTTTACTTAAAACTTTGCTACGAGCTAGCCATTGACTATCATCTTTAAATAATTCCACATAAGTCTTTTCTAATGTTTCTGTACATGTAGGACATGCCGCTACGATATAATCAGCATTTGTTTCTTCTAAAGCCTGTATATTTTCTTTAGCTATTTTTCTTGCTGTTTCTAAATCTCCTGAGCCAATTATAGGTTTTCCACAACAATTTTGTTTTTGCGGATAAATTACTTCTACACCCAAATTTTGCAATACTTTAAATATGGATTTTCCTGTATTCGGAAACACAAAGTCTATATTACAACCGCTAAAAAATGCTACTCTCATTTTTGGATTTTTAGGATTTTGCTTCATTAATTCATCTGTACAATCGCGAAGAGGTGTAGAAGCAATAGCTGGCAAACTACGACCTTGCGTCATCTTAGCAAAAAATAATGGTAAATTACGAATAAAATTTCCCGATTGTACAGGTTTTTGTCCTAAAGAAGCAGCTCTTAACAAAGTATGGAATAATTTTCTATTAGCCATAACTTTTTTAAATATAATTTTTTCAGGTAAAGATTGACCTTTTTGAGCAAAATTTCTACGTCTTAATTCTTCAATTAAACCAGGAATATCTATTTTACCCGGACATATAGTAGTACAACGACGACAACCAATACATAAATCACTAAATTGTGAGAAATTATCCATGCCATTTAACAATCCAGTTAAAATAGCTCCGATACCACCTGAGTATATATATCCATATACATGACCACCAACAGTAGACCAGATAGGACATACATTTAAACAAGAAGAACAACGTACACATTGATAGACTTCTTTTAATTTATCATCATGAGCCGCTTTTAAACGACCATTATCCAATAAAATAACATATACTTTTTTATTTTCTTCTACTAATTTCCCCTCTTTTTCATGAATTATAGGAGTTGGCCCATCTATTAACGTCAAATAACTTACCATTCTTTGACCTGTACCATTTCGTGGCAATAATCTCATTATCTTAGCTGCATCACTGATTTTAGGAATTAATTTTTCATAACCAATGATAATTACATGTACAGGTGGAATAGTTGTAACAATTCTTGCATTTCCTTCATTAGTAACTAATCCAATTGCCCCATTTTCAGCTATACCAAAGTTAGCACCTGTTATTCCCATATCTGCTTTTAAAAATTCTTCACGCAATACTTTTCTTGCAATCTGTATCATATATGGAATATCACTAGATATATCCTCTTTTAATTCATCTGAGAAAAATTTCGCACATTGTTTTCTATTGAGATGTATTGCTGGCATTACCATATGTGATGGTTTTTGACCTGCAACAGATAACATCCATTCACCTAAATCAGTTTCTTTTACTCTTAAACCTTGTTGTTCTAAAAAATGATTTAAATGTATTTCTTCTGTTGCCATAGATTTTGATTTTACAATTCTATGTATATTATTTTCTTTACAAATCTGCAATAATTGTGCCTTTAATTCATCGCCATCTTTAGCACGAAAAACCTTCGCACCTCTTTCTTCTAGTGAAGCCTGAAATTTATCAGCGACTTCTTCAATATGAGCAACTGTTTGTTTTTTCATATCACGAAGTTCATTTCTTAATTCATTAATGTCATCAACATTTGCATATGCTTTCAATCTAGCTTGAGGATATTGTTTTGCAAATCGTGCCAAATTATCACTTAAAATAGGATCATGTAATTTTTCTTTTATTTCAGCTTTTATATTACGTTCTTTCATCTTACTTCACGCTCATTTCTTTTATCTTTTCATCTTTTATCGTCTTCAATTGCAAATAAAATCACACGACTTGGCCCATGCACTCCTAAAGTCAAAACACGTTCAATATCCGATGTTCTGCTTGGTCCTGTCACAAAACCACTATATCCTTTCCAAAAAACTTTAGCCAAAACATCAAAAGCATCTTGCATATTATTTACAATACAATTTTTAGGCATAAATATTATATTTATTAATGGCAACATACTTGCTATTCTCGCTTCATAAGCATAGTTATCGACACATATACTACCTGTTTCTCCTACACCAAATTCACCTAAAGTTATACCAATATCTAATTCATTTTTATTTTTTACTATGTCAAATTTATCTGTATATACTTAAAAGACTTGTTTACTTCTACATAAACGTCTGCCAATTCCTCACACTCATCAGCACCTACTCCTGCTATCATTTTGCATCTGTTGCTTTAGCTATTTTCAAAATATCAGCAATAGCATCTTTATAACTCTTGACTATTTTTATTTCCACAGAAGCATTTTGAGCATTTTCTGCAAAATCATTCCAATACTTACCATTTGTAAAATCCTTATCCAACAAATGTTTCCAATCATGACAAATTTTTTCCATAATAAAAACTCCCCATAAAACTTATTTGATTTTTTAGATAATTTATTATTTAATGTTTATTTATTTT